>Ga0116227_10000034_pt1 | contig 228374 bp, 212 predicted proteins | sample S1TSphgellanicum_FD_89693 | JGI IMG/M metagenome (GOLD analysis project Ga0116227, IMG submission 89693) | Host-associated microbial communities from peat moss isolated from Minnesota, USA - S1T2_Fb - Sphagnum magellanicum MG | ecosystem: Host-associated > Plants > Peat moss > Unclassified...
CTTTATTTACATTTACAAGCCTTTTATTTATATAATTTCAATCTTTTTCAAAACTTTTTCTTAACACTCTGATAATACTAAACTTAACTTTTGAACTTTTTTCTGATTTTTAGGAATTTTCTTAATTGAGATGTGTTTTTCACAATCTAAGCATTAAAAGAACTGCTGCTTTTATGGACTTCGCAGGCTAAAGCGCCCTTTTCGTATTACTTTGTAATAGTATTTACATACCACTTCTTACTTCTTTTGGTCTAGTTCTGTATTTCTCACAGAGGCAATGATCTCTATTTTGCATTTTTTTAATCTCGCAAAGGCGCTAAGACGCTAAGTTTTTCTTTTTGAAGCGTTTTATTTCTCTTTTATGTCAAATGTTCTTTTGGAAATGAATGCCCTAGCCCCGATAGTAGTGGAAATCCTTTTGCTTTTTTCTTTAAAAGCAAAAGATTGGAGCGGATAGCGGGAAATAGCTCCTAAACCAAAATAAAATTACAAATCCGAAACTCCAAATTCAAAATTGTTTGTTCTTATATATGGTATGAAATAAAAAACCCGCCAATTGGTGACGGGTTATAAATTTATGAATTACTAATCAAAACGAATGGCTTTGACTGGCGAGATCTTCGTTATTATATAGGACGGAATTAACAGAACGATAAAACAAACTGTAATAGTGAGTAAATTTAACAAAGCGATATATCCCCAGTTTAAATAGACCGGTGCCTGGTTGACGTAATAGTTTTCAGGATTTAACTGAACTACTCCAAATTGCTGCTGAATCAACAAAATCGCAATCCCTATTAGATTACCCCAAAACAATCCTCGTACGATAAGATAGAATGCGTTGTATAAAAATATTTTGCGAACTGTCCAGTTATTTGCTCCCATCGCTTTTAAGATTCCGATCATTTGGGTGCGTTCTAATATAAGGACCAATAATGCAACAACCATATTTATGGTAGCCACTAAGATCATAACACCAAGGATAACCACTATATTAAAATCGAACAACTGCAGCCAGTCAAAAATATAACTGTATTTCTCAATTATGGTTTTTGTATCTAAACTCGATGAAGTTTGTTCGTATATCTGATTACCGACTTCTTTGATATTATCGAAGTCTTCTACAAAAACTTCGAAAGCCCCAACCTGATCCGGGCTCCACTTGTTAATTCGCTGAATGTGGCGAATATCACCTATTATATATGTAGCATCGAATTGCTGAAATCCTGAATTAAAAATACCCGCAATTTTGAATCGGCGGCTATTTGGCATTTTGCCTTGCTCTTCTTTAATAAAAAAAGTATTAAAATTATCCCCTACTTTTAGATTGAGCCGGTCTGCAAGAAATCTTGAAATCAAGACTTCTTCATTTAAATCTTTAGAAAAATCAGGCACTCTGCCATCGACGATATATTCTTTTAAATTATTCCATTCATAATCTCCTCCTACACCCTTAAAGACAATTCCTTCAAAGGCATTCCCGGTTCTTATAATTCCGGCTTTACTAGCGATTGCCTGAATATGACTTACCTCCGGAACTGATTTGAAATTAGGATAAAAATCCTGTTTTTTAGAAATTGGCGTCAAAGTAACTTCAGAATTATTATTATCATAATTTGATATAATAATCTGCCCGTTGAAAGCAGAAACTTTATCACGTATTTTTTGCTGCAGACCTATTCCTGTCGCAACAGAAACTATCATCATAATAATGCCAATAGCAATAGCCGAAATGGCAATCTTTATAATTGGTGCTGATATACTGCTTTTATAATCTTTGGCAGTGATAAGTCTTCTGGCTATGAAATATTCTAAACTCAAATTTTGGTTGTCTTTTATTACTATTATAACGGGATTTTTTAGATCTGGAATCAAAAATACATTTTAAAAAGCAAAATGAATTACTTCCAAAAGCAATTATAAAAAAAATCAAACTCTTATAACGGAAGTTTCTTCTTCATTTCCTCTACTATATTGTATGCAGCAGGACATATAGCAACATTTTTTAAGGTAAGATCAGTAATTTGATTGAACTTTTTACGATCTGTATGCGGAAATTCCCTGCATGCTTTTGGTCGCACATCATAAATCATACAATAATTCTCGTTATCGAGAAAAGTACAAGGAACACTTTGTAAGACATAATCCTGATCCTCATCAATACGAAGATATTGCTCTATGAATTGTTGCGGTTTTTGTCTGAAGGATTTTGAGATTCTTTCTATATCTGCCAGAGTAAATAATGGCCCGGTCGTTTTACAACAATTGGCGCATTGCAAACAATCTGTCTTTTTAAATTCAGCATCATGCAAATCCTGCATGACGTAATCTAAATTCTTAGGTTGTTTCTTTTTCAGCTTATCAAAATACTTTTTGTTTTCGATATGCTTATCTTTGGCTAACTTATTTAAGTTATTTAAAATTTGTTTCAAGTTTACTTTTTAAAGTTGATCTGCAAAATTAAACAACTTTAAACTTGAAACCTTAAACTTTGAACTAAAATACGATGAAAGATCTATTTGGAAAAGCGATGTTCGATTTTCAGACCAATAATTCGCCGGAAGATATTATTACAGAAACTACAATTTCTGAAGAAGATGAAATGAGCGTTGATTATTTATTCCGTTCTTATAATGAAATGCCAAAACTAGAACAAAAGGCATTGCAATTGGCTATTGGAAAAACTCTAGATGTTGGCTGCGGAGCCGGAAGTCATAGCTTGTCTTTACAAAATGATCGAAATTTAGAGGTTACATCAATTGATATTTCACAAAAAGCTATTGAAACCTGCAAACTTCGTGGCGTTAAAAATGCAAAAGTTAAGAATATACTCGATTTTGAAGGCGAAAAATTTGACACCATTATTTTATTGATGAATGGTGTTGGTATTTTTGGAAAACTGGAAAACTGTAATAAGTTTTTATCTAAGTTAAAATCACTGCTGAATCCAGGCGGGCAAATATTATTGGATAGTTCTGACATCATTTATATGTTTGACGAAGATGAAGACGGCGGAAAATGGATTCCGTCTAACAATGATTATTATGGAGAACTTGTTTTTAACATTTCTTATAAAGGAGAAAAAGAAGAACCTTTTGACTGGTTGTACCTGGACTATAACACACTTCAGAATGCTGCTGTTGCGAATGGGTTTAAATGCGAACTTATTTTAGAAGGCGAACATTATGATTATCTCGCTAAACTTTCGATTTAAAACAAAACTTAACGATCATGGAATCATTAGATTTAGAAAAACTAAAGTATCCGATAGGAAAATTTGAGTTTCCCAAGGAATTCACACCCGAATATCTTTTGAATAAAATTCACGAAATTGAATCTTTTCCTGAACGATTAAAAAAAGAAACCATTCATTTGAATGATGAGCAATTAGATACTCCGTATCGCCCTGGAGGATGGACTTTACGACAAGTCATTCATCACTGTGCTGAAAGTCATATGAATTGCTATATCAGAATAAAATGGGCTTTGACAGAAAACAACCCAGTAATAAAACCTTATGATGAAACTTTATGGTCTGAATTGCCTGATAATTTGAATATGCCCATTCAGCCAACATTAACTTTATTAGACGGATTACACTTTCGATTAGCATATATTATGAAAAATTTATCTGAAGCCAATCTGGAAAAATCATTTATACATCCGGAAAATAATTCTGAATACAAAATAAAGCAACTTATAGGAACTTATGCCTGGCACGGAAATCATCATCTGGCTCATATTACCAATTTAAAGAAATATAAAAATTGGGAATAAATAAACTGTTTCCTTTTTACACAATGTGTATTATTTACCACAAAAAAAATCTCTTCGGTCGAAGAGATTTTTTTTATTAAGGAATATTCAAATATTTGTGAGTTTGCAGCGATACTCGCCACTTTGGATTATTCATTACATAATCAACAATAAGCGGTGTCATTTCTTCTTTTTTACTCCATTCCGGCTGTAGAAACAAAATTGCATTATCATTTACTAACTCTGCCTGCTCTTCTGCAAAAATAAAATCGTGCTTATTATAAATAATTACTTTCAACTCATGTGCATTATCATACACTGTTTGTGTTGGTAATTTGTTCTTTTTAGGCGAAAGACAAATCCAATCCCAGATACCCGTTAAGGGATATGCTCCGGAGGTTTCAATATGCACTTTCAAATTTCTATTTTTCAGTTCCTGAGTCAACAAACTCATGTCCCAGGTCAAAGGCTCTCCTCCTGTTATCACCACAGTGTCTGCATATGTTGCAGCATTATTCACAATCAAATCAACACTAGTAGGCGGATGTAATTCTGCATTCCAGCTCTCCTTCACATCACACCAGTGACAACCCACATCACAACCTCCAATTCGTATAAAGTAAGCGGCAGTTCCTGTATGAAAACCCTCTCCCTGAATGGTATAAAATTCCTCCATCAAAGGCAACATAGCTCCTTTATTTACTTCTAATTGTATTTCTTTTGATAACATTATTATATTTTAAAGTGCAAAGATAGTCAATTAAATACGGAACAAAAAAAACCGATAGTTCTTTGAACTATCGGTTTTTATCTAATAAGAGAATCTTATATTATTTTAAAGCTTTTACAGATTGTGAAGCATAAGCGTTTGCAGGATCTAAAACTAAAGTTTTATTGAAATATTCAACTGCTTTAGCTTTATCAGTATTTGCATAACTAGCACCAATACTATTGTAAGCTTCGATTACTTTTTTAACTGTAGCAGGCTTTGCTAATTCCTCAGCACCTTTAGCAGTTGTTCTCGTAACATACTCTTCGTAATTTTTGATAATTAAATCATCTTTCTCAAGCAAGTTATTGATTCTACCTTTGTATAAATATGCTTCATCATAAGTTGGAGAAGCTTCTAAAACTCTGTCAAAAGCACTTTCTGCCTTAGCCAAAGCTGCTGCATCCGGAGCTCCGTCTTTTTTATTGGCATTAGCATAGTAAAGCGAAATACCATAATAAACATTATCATCTAAATAATTTTTAGATTCTTTGTTATTAACCGCTAGCTCAAAAACAGTTGCCGCCTGTGCAAATTGCTTTTTACCGAACAACGCTTTTCCTAAATCTGCAAGTTCTTCAACTACTAAAGGCTCTAATTCAACTGCTTTTTTAATATCAGCAATACCAGCATCAAAAGCCGCTGCATCAACTACTCCTTCAGCATTAGTTCCTTTTTTTATTTTAGACAAACCTAAATATAAATAATCTCTACCAATTACTTTATTTGATGGTACTTTAATAAAATCTTCAATAGATTTAATCGCTACATCAACATTTCCGTTTTCGTAAGCTGCATAACCTAAATATCTGTAAATTCTTGGATTTACTTTATCTTCAGCAATCATTTTGTTTGCAACAGTTTCAAGAGTTTTATAATCTTTTACTAAGATTAAGAAATCTGCATGACGCATTTTAGAGTCTAAAGAATAATCTGTAAGACTTAAATATTTTTCATAGTTTGTAATTGCATTTTGCATATTCACTTTTGCAGTAGAAGTTTTATTTCTTCCCCATTTATAATATGTCTCTGCTAATTCTCTGTAAACCGGACCATAATTAGGATTTATTGCAATAACTTCATTAAAAGATTTAATTGCTTCTTCGTATGATTTAGCTCCTTTTAATAAAACACCTAACTGCATTTTTGCTCTTAAAAGTGTTGGATCAGCAGCAAATGCATCACGATATGCTTTGTAAGCATCATTTTGATTATTAGATCCATAATATGCATCTCCAATTGCTAAAAGGGCATCAGCATTTTGAGGCTCGATTAACAAAGCACGCTTTAAAGTTACAATAGCATTTGGATAATCAGGAGTTGTTGAATTAATATAGGCTCTACCAATATAAATAAATTCAGCAACATCTTTACGCTTCATATCTTTTGTAGCCAAAGCAAAATTAGCCTGAGCAGCAGCCGCATTTTTAGCATCAAGATCTAATTGACCTAATCCGATATAGTTTAAATTTTTATGATCAGATGCCTGTAAGCCATTTGCGTAATAAATTTTGGCAGAATCAACGATAGTTTGATTTAAGTATATATTACCTAAAACAAAATTAGCTTCTCCGTCAGAAGGTTTTGCTTTGATGATTGTTTTAAGCAAAGACTTTGCTTTTTGAAATTGCTCAGCATCGATTGCTTTTTTAGCTTCTTTGATGTCTTGCGCTTTTGCAACAGTGGCTGAAGCAACTAAGGCAAGACTAAAAATTTTAAATTTATTCATCTTTAATTGTAATTAATTTATTCTTTATCTTTAATAATTTGACTTCTAATTTTAAGATTTCTTCCTGGAGTTCTAACAGGCAATAATCCTGATTTTAAAACAATTCGCTGTCCAATATCTCCTGATATAAATGAAGCAAACCCCATTCCTAAACCGGTATAACCCTGACAATTTATAATAAACAAATCACGTGCCAAAGGATATTTCTTTTCGCCAAGATCATTTTGCGTCGGATTATAATATCCATCACCGTTTAAACCTTTAACGCTCATTACATTTATTCTTTTAATAACATCGAGCATATTTGGAGATGGCTGATAAAGCCAGTTTACACCTACTACTCCAATCATGCCATCATTCTCAGATACGAATTTAATAACTTCGTCGTTAGTTTTAAAAGAAAAAACGTTTTTTGACGGAATCTCCTTCACTTTAGCCAAATCTTTCATGTAGCGAACTGTACTCGAATTCGGATTATCGAATACCAGACCTTTTATTCCAGTATCTGATTTACCCTGCAAAAAATCAATTACGTTTTTCAACGCAATTAATGTATCATTATTGCTTTTATTAGTAACAAAAGCGATTGCATCTGTTGCAAAAGGTGTTACCCTGGGATTAATCTTGCTTTTTTCAAATCTGGTCTTTTCTTCCTTAGTTAAGTCTCTCGTTGTAACCACAACTTTAGCTTTTTGATTTAATAAGTCATTTATCAATTCCGCTTCAGATTTAGGCTTTATCGAGATTTTTGCTTCATAGTAAGTTCCATCAAAGACCGCTACCATATCTTCAACAATAGGCTTTACTGTTTCATCTACAGTAATATCAAGTGATCCTTTTAAAATTGTTTCTTCTTCAGCTCCATTCTTGCTTTTTTGGTTGCACATGACAAACAAAAGAACAAGAACAACTAAACTTACAACCTTACCATATTTCAACATAATTATTCTGCGTTTGAATTGATTAATCTTAAAAAACGAATTCCTGAATATACAATTAATAATCCACCAAAAGCATATCTGTATTTAGGCTCCATATCTAATGGCAGTTTTTTCCAAAACATAATCATTAAACCAAGCACAAGATATATTAAAAAAAACAGTATTCCTAAAACAAGAAGAAATCGCTCTTTGAGCGATTTCTTCTGAATATTATTAAGCATATCTTTTAACATTATTCTGCAGATTGAATAGTAATAGGAAGAGAGTAAAGAACCCTAACTTTTTTACCATTTTGCTCGCCGGGAGTCCATTTTGGACATTTTTTAAGAACACGAATTGCTTCTGCTCCTGTACCGTAACCGATATCCCTTAAAACTTTAATGTCGGTTAATGAACCGTCTTTTTCAACTACAAAAGTAACATAAACTTTACCTTTCAAACCTTCTTCTTCCGGAGTCTTGTAATTGTTTCCTACGAATTTGTAGAATTTTTCAATTCCTCCAGGGAAATCAGGTTTTACCTCGATACCTGCCGTGTTGTACACGTTGTTATCTTCTTGGATTATCTCCTGAACTGGCCCTTTACCAACTGGCTCGTCAACAGTTAAAACTGCATCCGGATCTCCTTTGATGGTTTCGTTACCAACTTTTTTGTCTTTAAGATCCACAATTTTTGGTGGGTCTTCAGTAACTTCATTTGCTTTAGCAACCACTGGCTTCACAAACTTAACCTGATCCACTTTTGGTGGTGGTGGTGGTGGTGGTGGTTGATTTGGCTTAATTTCCTCTTTCTTAGGAGGTAATTTTACTGTAGCAATTTTAATATCGTTGTTTACCACTTCTTCTTCAGACTCTGGTAAAAAGCTTGCAATAAGAGGAGCTGCGACAGCCAAGCTAAAGATAATCGAACCAATAATAAGCGCTCTTACAGTGGTCTTATTATTCGATTTTCTTAACTCATATGCCCCATATATCTTATTACGCCCTTCGAATACGATATCAAGCCATTGATTTTTAATTATATCTAATTTCATTTTCTTGATTATTAAGGATTAAAATAAGATTGCTCTTATTTTTTATCTATCAATTTCGTTTCTTCTGGACTAAACTCAGGAACAATAGCATAAGTTTCTACACCTGAAATTGCCATCTCATCCAATATATCAACCAAATTACGGTAATTTGATTTTTTAGTTGGCTTGATAATAACTATAATTCCGTTTTTAGGTTTCCCTAAAGCTGTAGAATAAGCTAAAACTGCTTTCTTCTGAGTTAATAATTCTTTACGAATTCCGTCTTTACCATAGGCGATATCTTTAGGACCAACTTTAGGAGTTGCAAGCAATCCCATATAGTAAGTTATTTTGTTATCTGCACCTAGCATAACTGTCATCGTACGATTTTCATCAACCTTAGTTGGCACTTCATCTGTTTTTGGATCTTTATCCGGCAGAGACAAATCCATCGCTTGAGGTTTTGACAACGATGTGGTTAACATAAAGAATGTGATCAATAAGAATGCCAAATCCACCATTGCCGTTAAATCGACTTTAGAATTCTGCTTTTTACTTCTTACTTTACCACCTTTTCCGCCACCACCGTCGCCGGTATTTAATTCAGCCATTTTAGTGTATATTTTTTAATTAAAAGTCTTTTCCTCTGGTACCAGTAACTAAGTTAAAGGAATTGATTTTCTGATCTTGTAAAATATCCATAATTTTTTTGATTTGTGGATATTGTTCTTTAGCATCACCTTTTATTGCAATTTTCAATTCTTTATCGTCAAGATCAATCGAAGCTCTTCTTGAAACCAGAAGCCAGTCTTTTAATTGATTATCTAATGAATCTATTGGAATTCCAGGTTGATTTGCTTTTGTTCTGTCAGCCGCTTTCATATCAATGATTTGCTTCAAATTTGTTAATGGTACACCGAAATCATCCATTAAAGCAAATTTAGTTTTATCATCTTCTGAAAAAGTTACACCGTATTTTGCTCCCATACCTTCAAGAGTTTTTTTACGAATCTCTCTACCTTTAAGGTCAAAAAATACTTTGCTTTTCCCATCTGCACCTTTTCCTATTGTAATGATTGCTAAATCCGTATCAGGTAATTTAGACTGAGCAACAGAAGAAGGCATATCTACAGGAAGTGCTTCTGGCACTTTAGCAGTAGCGGTCAAAATAAAGAACGTAAGCAAAAGGAACGCAACATCACACATGGCAGTCATATCTGTCGATGTTGACTTTTTTTTCATTTTTATTTTAGCCATTATCTTTTATTTTATTTTGATATAATTAATTGTAATTAATACTAATCAAAAATTAATTATTGTTTCAAACTTCCTCTGAATCTTCTGTAAGTATTTACGATTGTAGTACCAGCCTCATCGATAGAGTAAGTTAAATCATCAATTTTAGCAGTAAAGAAGTTATAAGAAACGATCGCTAAGATTGAAGTAGAGATACCTGTTGCAGTGTTGATAAGTGCCTCAGAGATACCTGTTGCAAGAGCAGCCTGGTCTGGAGTTCCAGCAGAAGCTAACGCACCAAACGCTTTAATCATACCTGATACAGTTCCTAATAATCCTCCTAAAGTTCCTAATGATACTAAAGTAGAGATAATAGTCATATTTTTTTCTAACATTGGCATTTCTAATGAAGTTGCCTCTTCGATTTCTTTGTGGATTACTTCTGCAGCTTCTTCACTGTTGAAACCTTCTTTTTTAACATCTTGGTATTTTACCAAAGCAGATTTAATTGCATTTGCAACTGAACCTTGTTGTTTGTCACATGAAGCGATTGCAGCCTCGATGTTACCTTCTTTAATGTTTCCTTGTACATTTTTCATAAATGTATCTAAATTAGCTTTACCAGCAGCTTTACCAATAACGATAAATCTTTCAATAGAAAACACAACAACCATTAAAAACATACCTAATAATACCGGTACGATAAATCCTCCTTTATATACTTGACCTAATGTATTGATCGGGTGACCTGTTTCCGGATTACCTCCTTCGAAGTTAGCCGCATCTCCCATAATTACTTTCCAAATAAACACCCCAACTAAAATACACGCTACAATAATGATTCCTGTAATCATTCCTCCTCCTTTTGAAGTGCTTTCTTTTTTAACTTTAACGTTTGCCATTTTTTTTAATTTTAATAGTTTTAAATAATTTTTATTTTTTAGTTATATTTAACTTGTAGAGGAGCAAATTTATACGTTTAGTTTAAATAAAAAAACTTTTTTTAATTTAATTGAACGAAATTTAACGTCAATTTAAAAAATATCTCATTAAATTGCCGGCGTCATTTTTTAGATAAAACAAAAAACAGGGCGATTAATGGGAAAATTACAACGTTTTAGTAAATATTCAAACATTCCTTTGATATCTTCTTAAAAAGTTGCGAAATTATTTTTTATATAATTTTCAAACCAAAAAAGCTTTTTCTTACTAAAAAAAACACATGCAAAATGTTAAAAAACCAAGCAATACTCTTATAATCATCTAAACTACAAATATAAACATGAATAAAAAAGACAATTTCATTCAAGATATAAACAATGGCTATTCGTCTAAAGGTGATAGTATAATATTGGGAGGAGCAATTCTTGACGGGGAACCTCTTGCCGAAGCTCATGTCAAAATCCCGTTAAAAACCTTAAATCGTCACGGATTAATAGCCGGCGCGACCGGAACAGGTAAAACAAAAACCATTCAGGTTTTTTCTGAACAGCTGTCAAATGCCGGAATTCCTGTTTTGATGATGGATATAAAAGGGGATTTTAGCGGAATTGCCAAAGAAGGTAAAGAAGAAGGCTTTATTACAGAGCGTCATGCTAAAATAGATATCCCTTATAGTGTTGCTTCGTTTCCGGTTGAATTAATGTCGCTTTCTAAACAAAACGGAGTTCGGTTAAGAGCTACAGTTTCTGAATTTGGCCCTGTTTTATTTTCCAGAATTTTAGACCTTAATGATACACAAGCCGGAGTTGTTGCGGTTATTTTTAAATACTGTAATGATAACAACATGCCTTTGCTGGACTTAAAAGACATCAAAAAAGTTATCAATTATATTACCGAAGAAGGTAAAGACGAAATATCTGCTAATTATGGCAAAATTTCAACAGCCACAACCGGAACAATTCTAAGAAAAATAATAGAATTAGAACAACAAGGAGGCGATATCTTTTTTGGAGAGCTATCTTTTGAAATTGATGACTTAATGCGAATTGATGAAAACGGAAAAGGATATGTAAACATCATTCGTTTAACGGATATTCAGGACAAACCAAAATTATTCTCCACTTTCATGTTGAGTTTATTGGCTGAAATTTATCAGCAAATGCCTGAAAAAGGAGATGTTTCGCAACCGGAATTGGTGATCTTTATCGACGAAGCACATTTGATTTTTAATGAAGCCAGTAAAGTTTTACTAGAACAAATTGAAACGATCGTAAAACTGATACGTTCAAAAGGTGTTGGTATTTATTTTGTTACTCAAAACCCAATGGATGTACCTAGTGGTGTTCTCGCACAATTAGGATTAAAAATTCAGCATGCTTTGCGTGCTTTTACGGCAAATGACCGTCAGGCGATTAAAAAAACGGCCGATAATTACCCTACTTCTCAATATTATAAAACAGACGAATTGTTAACGAGTTTAGGAATTGGAGAAGCTTTGGTGACAGCACTAAACGAAAAAGGGATTCCAACTCCGCTTGTTGCTACAATGATGCGTGCACCAATGAGCCGTATGGATGTTTTGACTTCTGATGAAATCGATGCCATTAATAGTAAATCGAAATTGGTTAAAAAGTATGCCGAAGAAATTGACCGCGAAAGCGCTTATGAAATTCTGAACAAAAAAATTGCCGATGCAGCGCAAACCAGTGCAGAACAACAACAGCAAGCACCAACAAAATCATCAAAAGCTGAACCAAGCACTACTAGTGTGGTAACAAAATCAGTTTTGAAAGTAGTAACAAGTGCTACTTTTATTCGTGGTGTATTTGGGGTTTTATCCAAAATATTCAAGAAATAAAAAAACTTCACCATATAAGCTATATAAGTTCATTTAATCTATACGCAAAGATTTTATTTGAACTTATATAACTTATATGGTGAAAAAATTATGCGTTTTGCAACAACTCGAGAATCTTGTTTTCGATTTCGGGCGTGTTCCAGATATTTTCAATATTATCCAGTTTGAGAATTTCTTCCATGATTCCGTTCTGAAAATCACCAATGGCCAAAGCTTCAGCATATGGGCGATCACTAAAAGTTACTCGGCTGTAAAGCGGAATCCATTTATCAGGATGTTTATCAGAGAATGCTTTTTCTATTTTCTTTTGTAACAAGAATTTTTCATCTGCCGTTTTGGTGCTCATTTCCATGAAATTTCGGTACGAAAGTTCTGCAATAGCATCTGCATTTGGTTTACGTGAAATTTGATATTCAGAGAAAATCTTCTTCCAGTCGTTTCCGTATTGTTCGATCATTTCATTTAAAACTGTAATATCTTCAAAACCGGCATTCATACCTTGTCCGTAAAACGGTACAATAGCATGACAGGCATCTCCTATCAAAGCTATTTTATCTTCATACGTCCATGGGAAACATTTCATCGTAACCAAAGTACTCGTAGGATTCTTAAAGAAATCTTCTGCTAGTTTTGGAATCACTTCTATCGAATCCGGGAAGTTTTTCTCAAAGAAATCTTCGACCATTTTACGATCTGTAAGTGATGCAAACGAATTTTCACCTTCAAAAGGCATGAACAAAGTACAGGTAAAACTTCCGTCAAGGTTAGGAAGCGCGATTAGCATATATTCTCCACGAGGCCAAATATGAAAAGAGTTTTTATCCAATTTATGCGTTGCATCAGCATTTGCCGGAATATTCAATTCTTTATACCCCATATTCAAAAATTCCTGTGAATAGTTGAACATGCTCTGGCGCTGCATTCTATGACGAATTCTTGAAAAAGCGCCATCGGCACCAAAAACCATATCGTATTTTTTTTCCTCCCACTCGCCCCTTTCGGTTTCGCCAATATGCAAAGTTGCATCGCTTAGCGTTACATCCCAGATTTTTTGCTCGAACAAAAATTCGGCTCCTGCTTCTTCTGCAAGATCAATCATTTTTCGGTTTAAGGCTCCTCTGGAAATGGAGTAAATCGATTCGCCTTCCTGTCCGTAGTTCTGAAAATTGAGTTTATCGACCAAATGAATCGCACGTTTGTCCATCGGAATTGCAATTTCTCGAACCGAATCGCCAACACCAACGCCATCAAGCGCTTTCCAGCCTCGATTAGACATAGCGAGATTAATAGAACGACCCGAAAAATTAATTTTGCGAATATCAGGACTACGATCATAAACATGAACGGTATGGCCTTCTTTTTTGAGATAAATTGCCAATAGTGATCCTACCAATCCAGAACCTACAACAGCAATTTTTAGTGGAGTTTGCATCAAGAAAAATCTAAATATAAGATCGTAAAAATAAGTAATAAATACACAAAAAGCTTTAAAATAAACCAAATATTTAGACTTATTCGTTATAATTATCGGGGCATGACCCGCCGATCCCGAAGCCTCGGGAGCGGGTCGGGCTATCCACTTGTATCTTTCATGGCGAACCCCGCCCTAAAAGTATACCGCTCCTATCCCTCATTCGGCTTTGATTTTCATAACAAATTTATGTTTTAAATGATTTATTAGAAATAAGGAAAAGACTACTTTCGTCTGATAAAAATTAGCCCACGGATTTGGCGGATTAAAAGGATTTTCGCAGCTTTTTGTTGCAAAAATTTAAATCGTATGGCTAAAAAAAATCAGTGCAAACCCGTTTAATCCGCCAAATCCGTGGGCAATATACCAAACTACTTCAATACCAGAAATACCATGAAAAGCGAACTTGTACAATCTGAGATTATTCTTGAAAACGATAAAGTATTATTACTTCCATTCGAGAACGAAAGAAACATCGAACTCAAAGAAATTATCTTCGATGATGAAATCTGGAAATATATGGGAATGTACATTAGAAATGATACTGATTTCGAAAATTATATCAAAAGCACTCTTGAACAAAAAGCTGACGGAATATGTTACCCTTTTCTAATTGTAGACAAAGTCACTAATAAAGTTGCAGGAAGTACACGTTACGGATATCTCAATCACGCAAGCCAAAAATGTGAAATTGGCTGGACCTGGTACGGAAAAAAATTTCAGGGAACGGGTTTAAACAAGGCCTGCAAATACGAATTACTGAATTTTGGTTTCGAAAACATTCAGTTTAAAAGAATACAATTCAGCGCTGATTTGGAGAACAAAAAATCGCAAAGAGCAATCGAAAAATTAGGTGCCGTAAAAGAAGGGATTTTTAGAAATAACTATGTAGACTCTGAAGGAAAGAGTAAAGATGATGTTTATTATAGTCTGATTTTGGAGGAATGGGAGAAGACTAAAAGAGAATATTTTGTGGAATTCAATTAGAAATTATATTTTCGCTTAAATCACACTATTTTTTTAAGCAAATTCTTAATTATGGAAACAATAAGCTTAGCTGCTTCTTTAATGGGATTTGCATTTATCTGGTATATTACACTTGTCTATCCTCCGGCACATAGAATTTTACGAAATAAAAAGACTTATAATATACTTTTCTACGTTTCGATCTTATTGCCAATACTAGCTATAATCGCCTATTACAACCAAATATTTCGGAACATAAAAGAAACTTTCTTTTTGTCTTTATACCTTTTTATATTTTTAATACTTTATAAATACTTTGATACCTACATCTTAAAAAAGATTGATCGAAATCTATATTTCAAAGTAAGATATAATTCTGTTTGGAAGGATGAAGAATCTGATGAAGTCACTTCAATCGAAGAATGGTTTAATCTTATATTAATCATTTTACCTCCAATTTTATGTTACGCATTAAAATACATCATAGTAGATTTAGAAATAGATAATTATTTTGAATAGCAAACCAATATACCAAACAACATAATAACCAAATATGAACCTATACTCCGAACATTACGTAAGTCAAAAAACAGAAAGGTTTGTCAATAAAATTTGGTGTCTTGATAACAGCATCGGCGAAAGCCTGATCGAAAACAAACTTGTTTTACCCAATGGCTGTTTTAACCTTGCCATTGTGAGCGGGAATGCCATAGAAGTTCACACCAGTAAAAGCAAATACATCATGAACGAAGGTTTTTACTTTTGTTCGCAAATGACTAATAAAGTTTTGGTTCATATTCAGCCTAAAACTAAAGTTACCATCATTCAATTGCATGCCTGGACACTTTCGATGTTTCCAAAATATGATTTGAATAATTTTTCGGATGCTATTATCAAAATTGATGCTGCCGAATTGCCTTTTCAAACAAAAATCAATACAGATTTAAATAATGATATTTCAATATTATTAAATACAATTAATTATTATTTTGAAGAACTAAGCACGACAAACCCCAGCAAAAACGCTGTCGAAAAGATCTGTGAAATGATAAAACTTCGTGATGAAGAGATTACGGTTTCGGAAATAGGAAAAAATCTAAATGCTTCGCAAAGGTCGCTTCAGATTAAATTTAAAACCGCGACGGGACTTACCATCAAAAATTATATCCAGATTCTGAAATTCAGAAAATCGGTCGATCAAATGGTGAATTCTGATTTAGAAAAACTAAAACTGATCGATGTTGCGCTTTATAACAAATATTTTGACCAGTCGCATTTTATCAAAAAGTTTAAAGATGTGACGAAAACTACGCCAAAAATGTTCAACTCAGATTCTTATTTTCTTTCTAAAAAAAGGTAACATTTCGCATTTGTACAATTTTGCTACATTTGATTGCATTAATATTGCAAAATCATCAATCAATCAAATCAATCAAAATGAAAATTATCAAATCATTTTTCCGGTTAAATGTAATTTTATCTGGAATACTACTATTGCAATTCCATATTGGATTTTCTCAGGAGGAAAAAAACTCTCCACTGTACAAGACTATTATGTCGCGAGACAGTCTTCTTTTCAACATTGGATTCAATACCTGCGATATAGAGCAATTCGAAAACTTATATACTGAAGATTTCGAATTTTATCACGATAAAGACAGCGTTTCAGACAAAACTAAGTTTTTGTACAATCTGAAAAACGGGATCTGTTCGCCAACCAGAAAATACAATTACCGCAGGGAATTAGTCGAAGGAAGTACCGAGATTTATCCGTTACATAATAAAAATGGTATTTTATATGGTGCAATACAAATGTCAACGCATCGTTTTTATGAAAAATCACCCGGCAAACAAGAAGAACCAGGCAGTTTTGCCAAATTTACTCATCTTTGGCTGTTACAAAACAAAGAGTGGAAATTGGCCCGATCGCTTAGTTACGATCATAAAATGATTAGCACAACTACAAATAAATCGAATCTTTTTGATAGTGATGCTGAAACCGAAAAATGGCTTAAAGAAAATAATGTTCCTACTCTGGGAATTGGCATCATCAACAACGGAAAACTTCAGCAAATAAAGGTTTTTGGCGAACTAAAAAAAGGAGTTACAGCACCTTATAATACAATATGGAATGTTGCTTCCCTGACTAAACCTGTAACGGCAATTGTAGCTTTGAAACTGGCAAGTGCAGGAAAACTGAATTTAGACGAGCCACTTTATAAATATTGGACAGATCCGGATATTGCAAATGATCCCAATACAAAACTTTTAACAGCAAGAATCATTTTAAGTCATCAAACCGGTTTTCCTAATTGGAGATTCATGAACGACTCCGGAAAACTGGATTTTAAATTCAAACCGGGCACAAAGTATCAATATTCAGGCGAAGGATTTGAATATTTGAGAAAAGCACTTGAAAAGAAATTCAACAAACCCTTACCACAATTAGCAGATGAATTGATTTTTAAACCGCTAAAAATGACTGATACTAAATTTTTATGGAATGAAATTACTGATGTTTCAAGATTTGCTATTGGTTATGACAATAAAGGCAACGCTTACAACCCCACTAAAAACACAACGGCAAACGCAGCAGATGATCTTTTAACTACAATTGAAGATTACGGAGCATTTTTATGCAGCGTGATGAATAGCGACGGACTAAGCAAAAAAGTATTCGATGATATGACATCGCATCAGGTTGAGACGAAAAAAAATAAATATTTCGGACTTGGTTTTGAAATATATGACCTTGGAAATGACAATTATGCTTTATCACACGGTGGAGCTGACAAAGGTGCCCAGACTATTGTTTTATTATTGCCTAAAACAAAACAGGGCTTGATTATTTTTACCAATGTTGACGATGGTTACAAAGTTTATGAGAAAGTAGTGAACCACTATTTGGGTGAAAACGGAAGAAAAATAATTGAAATCGAAACAAAATAAAAATGGAAAACAACAAAAACATAACGGCAATACCCATGGTAAATGTAATAGTTCTTTTTATTTTTTTTCTAAGCAAACAAGCAGCCGCACAAACCAAAAGTGAAATCCTACAAGAAGATCTTCTAAAAACTGAAATCATTAAAATGGACAGCCTGCTATTTGATGTTGCATTCAATCAATGCGATGCGGCACAATTTAAAAAAATAATAGCAGATGATGTTGAGTTTTATGACGATCGTTTTGGTTTGAACGTTTCGAAAGAAAATGAGATAAAATCATTAGACGCAAAATGCAACAAACCCGAAAAACTAGCCCGAAAACTAAACTCTTGCACAATTGACAAACTAGGCGATTTTGGTGCAGTACAAATAGGAGAACATACTTTTTATGTTGATGGAAAACCGGAAGGAACCGGTAAATTTATTCATATCTGGGAAAGAAAAGATAAGGATTGGAAATTAAAAAGAATTGTTAGTTATGAGCATAGACCTGTCAAAAAGTAATTTTTGGTCTGTGCTCTGATCTTCTCACTTTAGAAGAAAAATGAAAAAAATTGATTTATCCTGAAACTTAATTAAAAAGTAGTCGTCTAACCAAAAGACGGCATCTTAATCACTAGTGCTTATAAAGTTTCAATCATCAATCAAAATCGATCATTAACAATAATTAACTAATCAATCATTATGAAAAAATCAATCAAACTCATTGTTCTTCATTTTCTCACCTTATTTTTTGCCTTGAATGTTTCCTTTGCGCAGGACAAAGCAAAACAAATTGATGAACTTATAAGCAAGTACAATCAATACGGGCAATTTAATGGTTCTGCACTTGTGGCAGAAAACGGAAAAGTTATTCTAAAAAAAGGATTTGGCTCTGCCAATATAGAATGGGATATTCCGAATCAGACGGATACTAAATTTAGATTAGGTTCTATCAGCAAGCAATTTACAGCGTTCCTGATTGTAAAATTAGCCGAAGAGGGCAAAATAAAACTTGACGTTCCCATAACTACTTATCTGCCAGATTATCCAAAAGCAACCGGCGATAAAGTAACGATTCATCATTTGCTTACCCATACTTCCGGAATTCCAAATTATACTTCACTTCCTAATTTCTTTAAAGATAAAAGCAGAAATCCTTATACTCCTGAAGAATTTGTAAAAACATTCTCGAATTTGCCACTTGAATTTACGCCGGGAGAAAAGTTTAATTATAGTAATTCAGGTTATTTTTTATTGGGATATATTATAGAAAAAGTTTCCGGAAAATCATACGAGCAATATTTGCAAGAAACCATTCTGACTCCGCTAAAAATGGTAAATTCCGGTTATGACCATAGCGATATTATTCTGAAAAACAGAGCGGCCGGATATGAAAAAAGGGGCAAGAAAATCAGAAATGCTCCTTATCTTGACATGAGTATTCCGTATGCTGCCGGATCATTATATTCTACTGTCGAAGATCTGTATCTTTGGGATCAGGCTCTATATACTACTCAATTGCTTTCATCAAAATCAATGGAATCTTTGTTTAATTCCTATATCAAAGCCGGGCAAGGATCTTATGGTTATGGCTGGTTTATCGAAGAAACTGATGGCGCGTCGGGCAAAGTAAAAGCTGTAGAACACGGCGGCGGAATTAATGGTTTTAACACTATCATTTACCGAATTCCCGGCGATAAAAATCTAATCGTTTTATTGAATAATACCGGTGGAACGGTTTTAAATGAAATCAGCCAGTCTATTCGTGCTATTTTATATAATAAATCTTTTACTATGCCAAAAATGTCCCTGGCATTAGAACTGTTGGACGCATTTTCAAATCAGGGGGTCACGGCTGGCCTAAATACGTATAACAAACTTAAAAATGATCCTACGTATGCTATCTTAGAAGGTGATATGAATAATGCCGGATATGAATTACTTCAGAACGGAAAAACAAAAGAAGCGATAGAAGTTTTCAGAATAAATACCGAAACGTATCCAAAATCAGGAAATGCTTATGATAGTTTGGGCGAAGCTTACCTTAAAGATGGCAACAAAAAATTAGCCATTGCCAACTATAAAAAATCTATAGAACTTGATCCAAAAAATGAAGCCGGCAAAAAAGCATTAGAAGAACTTTTGAAAAAATAACATTCAAAAAAGACCAACGCTCACTAGCGGTAATCTTTATCTTACCAACTCCGATAATTCTGGTTTTAAGCCAAAATTATTGGAGTTTTTTTATTTTAAAAGTGTATTTTGAATTCTATATTTAGTATAAAAAAACTATTTTAGCGCTGCCCGAAAAAACAATTTCAAAAACCCAAATCAACCTGATTTACAACTTTTAAAGCTGTAAACTTTATTTATTTAACCTATGAAAAAATTAAAGACGCAACCTCTTTTAGTATTATTACTATGCCTGTTTATTCCAATCATTGGTAATTCTCAAACCGCTGCCAAAACAGTCCCAATGCCAACTCAACAAAATAAAATTATTATTGATAAAATTGTTGAAGCTGCCCATTATAAAAATTATGTTATTGATTTTTGCCTGGAAACTATAAACGAAGCGGCCCAAAAAGAAAAATGGAACGACCAGAAAACGGTTGAAATAACTGAAACCATCAACTATAAAAACTTTAGGGATGCTGTTTATAATATGTTTGCATTTTATAACGAAATAGAATTAGAAACGCTCTTAAAAACATACAAACAAGATACTGCTTATCAAACCTCAAACGTTATGATTGCTAATGATGCGCTTGGTTACAATCTGGAGATTTTTGCCAATGATATTGTTCGCGGGAAATATAAGTGAGAAAGGTTTCTTTTTAAGATTCTGAGGTGCTAAGTTTCTGAGCTTCTAAGTTTTTCTCAAGAAGGCTCAGAGTTGCAGAGGCTCAAAAAAAGGTTTCTTTAATGCCGAAATCTTTGTCAAAGTTTAAAACTTTGACAAAGATCAACACAAGTCAAACTCTTTGCGCTCCTTACACTAACAAAAAAACTTTGCGAATCTTTGCGTAAAAACTTTGCGTACTTTGCGGTAAAACCACACAAGCAAACACACAAGCTAAAAGGCTGAAACCTGAAACCTGAAACAAAATTATTCCTTCGCCGGTTTAAAAACCAATTTCGTTGATGTTTTTATGATCTCTTCTTTATTCAATTTCATTTTTCTGAATTTCCCTGCATTGTACATTTCCGCCTGATCGCCGTAATGCTTACTGAATGGGTTTCCGGATTGTCCGGTTGGCAGGATACTCCAGCTATTTTCTATGTCTGAGAAATCAACAACCCTTCTGGTTGATGGTCCGCCTTTTACATAATACTTGCCTTCTTTATTAAATCCAAAGAATTGATTGTTGATGACTTCATTTGATCCCGGAGCCGCAAAAGGCCCCACATCAAAAAGTTTACGCAAAGCAGCAATTTTCCCTAGCGGATGTTCGTGTTCTACCGTATGTACTTTTCCCCAGTTCCAGTCAGCAACCTGATCTCCTAATTGTTCCTGGAGCTCTTTTACAGATTGATGAAATGCTCTTGAAACGATTTCGGCTTTGGTTTCTTTTACATTTTTTGTTCTTATATCATCCCACCAAACGGAGTTTTCATTCTCTATTTGTCGGGCAATAACCTGTTTTCCTAAACTGGTTCCTAAAAACAGATTAAAACTATCTTCTCCCATTTCGTCTTCAAAAGTGTTTTTCAGATATAAATAAATCCATTTATTATAAATTGTTGATCCAACATCTTCAAGGTTATTCGTTCCTTTCCACGATTTTAAAGCCGCAATCACTTCTTTTTCTTTTGGCGAAAGCGAAGTAGTATTTATATTCGAAATTAAACTTTGAACCACTCCAGGAGCAATTGGAGAAGTATTATCAAAAATCATTTTACTAATCGTTTCTTTATCCCAATCTGATTTTGCATCCATTAAAGCAGAAATTCTTTTAGCGCGATCTTCCGGCAAATAATATCCCGGATACAGATAACCATCAATAGCTTCCGGCTGATTATTGGCTGAATATACATAACCCCACTTCGGATTTTCGGCTGACGGATTCTTCGAAAAATCCAGATATTCTTTGATGTCATCTTTTCCGCTTGCCCCATCCAAAATCAAAAACGTATTCACACCTTTATCATGTTTATAAAGTGTTCCTGTTGCCCACCAGGCCACATTGCCTTTTGCATCACCATACATTACATTCAATCCGGGAGCCGCAACCAATTGAACCGCCTTTCTGAAATCTTCTTTGCTTTTAGCATGTGATAGTCCATAAACGGCATCCAGAATTTGTATCGGCTGTTGCGTATAAATCCAGGACATAGCGATAGGATTTTTTTTATCTAAACGATCCAGTAAATCATTCATAATTGGTCCATGTCGGCTTGATTTAACCGTAAGCACCACATCCGATGTATCTTTTACTTTTATTATTTTTTTTCTGGTTTCATACGCTGCAAAACCTGTTGGAGTCTGATATTGGTTGGCATCTCCTGCTTTATTTTTTTCCTGATAAAAATCGATATCATCATTTTCGAACATCGTTAGTCCGTAGGCATAATCTCGATTGTGTGCTAATAATGGGTACGGCGTTCCGGCAAGATAACAACCGTATAATTCAAATTCCGGAGTAACTAAATGTGCTTCGTACCAGGTTGCCGGCTGCGAAAATCCAATATGCGGATCATTGGCAAAAATCACCTTTCCTCTTTTGGTTTTATTGGGTCCAGCCACCCAACTGTTACTTCCTACAAAAGGCGGAATTGGAGAATTGTCCAACAATGCTGCTACCGACTTTGCAATTGTCGTATATTCTTCAATATTTTCTTTAGAACTTTTAATTTGTGTGGTGTTGAACTCGCCTTCGATTCCCAGATCTTTCAAATATTCTGCTCCGTATTTATTGCGAATATCTGTTAATAAAGGATCTGTTTTTTGAGCCATAGCAAAACTAAAAGACATATATCCAAAAATATTATAAACGTCTTTTATTGTAAATTTTTCTTTTTTAACGCCTACCAAAGTAAACTCAATTGGCGTTGTGCCTTCTTCCAGATATTGATTAATTCCGTCCAGATAAGCCAATGTCATTTTATAACTCTCACTGTTTTTATCTAATTTGGCAATGGCTTTCGCCGAAGCTTCTTCGATACCAATTCCTGCGAAAAATTTATCATTTTTAAGTGCCACAGATCCAAATATTTCGGACAATCTTCCGGGTGCAATGCGGCGAAGCAATTCCATTTGCCATAATCTTTCCTGTGCATGCACATATCCTAAAGCGGTCATGGCATCTTTTTCAGAATTGGCATAAATATGAGGAATTCCAAAATCATCAAAATAAACGGTGGTTTCCTTATCGAGATTTTTCAATTGAATCTGACCTTCGTATTTAGGTTTCAAATGAAAAATATAGGCACACAAACCTATTCCTAAAACCACAATTATGACTAATAAAACCAACAGGATTTTTTTAATTCTTCTCATATTAAAAAAGTATAGGATAAAATGATTTGGTAATGATGTAACTTTAAGATATAATCGTGTAAAAAACATCGCTTATAAAAGTCTAAATTTATGTATTTAAAATCAAAACCATAAATGTCAATCTATAAAAAAATAGCGATCGGTGTAATTTCTTTATTTCTTTTTGTGATTTTAATCAATATTGGTCTCAATTATTGGATAAAAAAACAATTACCCATTATTATAAACGAGAAAAACAAAACGGCATATAATATTCATTATGAAAAAATTGAAGTGTCGCTTATCTCCAGAAATATTAATGCAACGACATTATTAGTAAGCCCAAAAAACGAACCCAAAGACAGTAAAAATGGACTTTTCTCTAAAATTGAATCGGTTACGATTAAACATTTTAATATTTGGGACCTCGCCTTTAATGATATTATTCAGGCCGAAAGTATTATTATCAACAAACCACGTGTGATTTTATACAAAAAAGGAGAAAAACTTTTGAATAATAGTAAAAGTATCAAAAACGAAATCATCGAACCTTTTCGAAAAATTGTTGCAGTATCGAATATTTACCTAAATGAAGGAACGGTAGATGTAGTTTCATTAGACACCGACAAACCCATTCTGAGCATTAAAAAAATCATCTTAAAACTGGAAGGGATTTTACTTACTGATGCTACTCTGAAAGAAAAAATACCGATGCGTTTTGAAAAATATGTTTTGGTCTGCGATAGTTTATATTACAAACCAAGTGCTTTTTATGCCATGAATATTGGTCAGATAAGTACGGAGAGAAATTTTCTAAAGATTAAGAATTTCTCTTATTTACCGCAGTTTAGCCGCAAAGAATTTATCAAAAGATTAGATAAAGAAAAAGATATTTACACTATAAAACTAGATTCGGCTCACATTGAAAAAATGGATTGGGGATTTAAAGATGATAAATTTTTCTTTAAAGCAAACTCGCTTATTGCCAATCATGCAGATGCCAATATTTATCGCAATAAAATCCCTAAAGATGATTTGAGTAAAAAATATTTGTACAATCATTTATTACGAAAAATTAAGTTTCCGCTTCAGATTGATACAATACAAATTCTAAAATCTAAACTGGTTTACGAGGAAGAAATTGATTTCTCGAAAGGTCCCGGAATTTTGAATTTTGATCGTTTTAATATGCAGGTTACGAATTTAAAAAGCGGTTTTGGGCATAAAAAAATGACTGATGTAAAAATTAAAGTCAATTGCCTTTTCATGAAAACATCGCCTCTTGATGTTAATTGGAGTTTTAATGTTCTGGATCCGAAAGATAGTTTTCATATTCAGGGAACGATCGCAAATTTTAATGTTGGCGCGATGGAACGATTTACAAAACCCTATATCAACACTACGTTTACCGGAAAATTCAATAAATATCATTTTAATTTTTACGGAAATGACAATACTGCCAAAGGAAACGCAACTCTTGATTATGAAGATCTAAAAGTAAAATTATTCAAAAAGAAACATCCTGAAAAAGAAGCCAAACTAAAATCAGCCGTTGCAAATTTATTGCTAAAAAATGACTCTGACGACGAAACCAAAAAGGCTGATGTTGAGTTAGAAAGAATTCAGGAAAAATCATTTTATAATTTTCTCTGGAGAAGTATAGCGGAATCTTTGAAGAAGATTTTGATTTGATGTTTTGTTACGCTTTTTTTTAGCCACGAATTTCACGAATTAATTATATTTTCTATTCGTGATAATCTTGTCATTCCGAGGAACGAGGAATCTTCACAAGAAACTCCTCAATGTATTTCAATCATTCGAATAAATAATTTAAAAAACTTAAATCCGAATTAATAGTCTTGATTAATTCCATCTTTTTATTTCTACACCAACCCTTTATTTCTTTTTCACGAGTGATGCTTCTTGAATCCATGTAAATTTTTCATAGTATAGCAAGAACTCAACATTATATTTTGAAGCAAAACTTTTATTTTCGCGTGTAATATTTCTTTATGCTGATTTAAACGAACTTTTAAGTTATTAGTAACACCAGTGTAAAATACTGTTTTTGATTTGTTTGTTATAATATAAATATAATAAACATGATAACCTTCTGATAATTTCATCCGACCAAAATATTATTTTTTTATCAATAAAAGAAAGATTATTCTTATTTAAAATATTTTATTCTTCTTATATTTTATCCTTTCATGCGGAGTTTCTTGTGAAGATTCCTCGTTCCTCGGAATGAAAAAAACTGAAAAATTAATAAACTACAAACCTGACAATTATCAGTTTTTTTAAGGATAAATTTTCCAACATTTGCTTTTATTTTTAATTTAAAAACAAATGACAAAGCCACCTTTACACACTTTTCATATTCCTGTAATGGGACTCGCCTATACAATTGACAGCCCAATTCGAGTAGCACAATATGGAGTTTCATCTGTAGTCTCTATCGCTGATGATGATTTAATTGAAAAGATGCGTAATTTTTATAGCACCAAATTCAATTTTCCTTATGAGGAAATCAGTCAGAAATTTCATGATTACAGGGCACAAAGAATTACTTCTTATCTTAACCTAGTAGATAAAATTGTTAAAGAAAAATTCGAAAACTTTAAAGCCGAATTAATAGAAAGCAAAACTGCTGTAGAAAATTATATTGCGATGTTACCCAATACTTCGGATATAAAAAAAGGATTTCAAAGCTTATTAGATGATGGAATCTCTTTTAAAGAAAATATTCAAAACTATATCGAATCACATCTTTCTCCTGGTCTCATCGACGTCAATATTATGACCAAACTGGATAAAGACAATTTCGAAAAAAATGACCAGCTCCCTATCGAATTTAATGATGCACATGCTGCTTTAAGAGGTTTTGCAAATAGTAATCTGGAATCTTCTGTAGTACTTTCTGCAGGAATGAATCCGAGATTATTTAGCTATTTTGAGAATTTTTCTGATTTTTTTCCGAATCTGAATAATGAGCTTAAAAAGAAAATCATATTAAAAGTAAGTGACTTTAGATCTGCCATGATTCAGGGAAATTTTTTAGCCAAAAAAGGGCTTTGGGTTTCTGAATACAGAATCGAATCCGGATTAAATTGCGGAGGACATGCTTTCGCTACAGACGGCCTTTTGTTAGGACCAATATTAGAAGAATTTAAGCAAAAAAAGGATCAGCTTGTACAATCTGCACACGAGTTGATGACAAAAGTATTACAGCAAAAACAAATTTACGCACCAGAAAATCCTTTACCGCTTAAAATCACGGTTCAGGGTGGCGTAGGGACTGCTGAAGAGCATGAATTTTTATTAGATAATTATAAAGTCGATTCTGTAGGCTGGGGATCTCCATTTTTATTGGTTCCGGAAGCAACCTGTGTAGACAAGGCAACCCGCGAATTGCTAATAGATGCCAAAGAGGAGGATTTATATTTAAGTCATATTTCACCCTTAGGTGTTCCGTTTAATACTTTGAGAGGCACTACCAATGAGATTTTAAAACAAAAAAGAATAGATCAGAATAAGGCCGGAAGTTCCTGCCCAAAAAAATTCCTGGCTTTAAGCAAAGAATACGATCCACACGGAATCTGTACTGCCTCAAAGAAATTTCAGGACCACAAACTGGAAGAACTGGAAAATGTAAAAGACACGATGTCTACTGAAGCTTTTAATAAAGCAAAATTTGCCATTACTGAAAAATCATGTCTATGTGTTGGTTTGGCCAATGCATCGTATTTAGAGAATGATATTAAAATAAAAGGTCAAGCGCAAGGAGTTGTAATCTGTCCCGGGCCAAATATGGCTTATTTTGATCAAGAAGTTTCCTTGTCTGATATGTTGGGCCATATTTATGGAAATAAATCGATCCTGCGAACTAAAAACAGACCTAATCTATTTGTAAAGGAATTGAAAATGTATGTTGATTATTTCAGAAATGAAATCGAAAACATTTCAGGTGACATTACGAATGCTCAAATTAAAAAGTGGAATGGTTTTAAAGTCAATATTCTTGAAGGAATAGAATACTACAACACGTTACTTTCTTCTGTTTTGTATTTCGAACAGGATTTAAGTAAAATTAAAAAAGATTTCGATTTTTATAAATCTGAATTATCTAACATAAAAATACCAACCTTAGAATTAGCTTAAAACTCAAAAACCCCGATTTACATTTAAATCGGGGTTTTTATTTATATCAAAATTGATTTATTCTTTTTTCTTTTTGCTATCGATAACAGCACCTGTTCCGGTTCCTAAAGCAGCACCGGCTAAACCACCAATAATGGCTCCTTCACCTTTTTTCTTGCTTACAATTGCTCCTGTTGCAGCACCAACTCCGGCTCCAATTACGGCACCTTTAGCAGTAGCACTCCATCCTTTTTTCTTTTTTGTAGTGGTTGTAGTGGCGGTTCCGTCTGCTTGTTGTTGATGAACTACTACAACTTTTTGAGATTCTACCTTCTGTTGCTCTACTTTTTGCTGTTCTTTAATGTTTGCCATTTCTGTCTTCATTGAATCAATAACTCTTTGTTTATCAATTTCAACTTTCATCGAATCAATACTAGCTTGCTTTGCTTTATTGATATCTTCTTTTCCCTGATTCTGACAAGAAACGATTGATAAAGCGGCGAATAAAATATATAAGGCTTTCATGATTGTAGTTTTTAAAAATTATTACACTACAAATTAAAGAATATTCGTTTTGCTGAAGTTACATGATTTAAGCTAATGGTTACAGAATTTAAAGATTGCTGCTAAAATTAGACGCAGATGAAACGAATTGCTATCGGCAAGGCACGGATTAAAACGGATTATTTTTATTGGCTTAATAATTTTTTCACGCAGATTTAAGCAGATTATTTTTTAAGCTACTATCTAAAAAAAATCGCAATCCCGATAGCTATCGGGAGCAGAGCCTCAAAGTTCTATATAGCCACAGATTAAAGGATTAAAATGATTGAAAAATCTGCTTAAATCATTTAAATCTGCGTGAAACAAAAAACTTTGCGCTTTCGCATCTTTGCGAGATTACTATACTCTTACTTTCTTAAAATTCCTTTTTTCAGGATTTGTCCAAAATCATACATATCTTCATAAGAGCAATACAACGGAACTGGTGCCAGACGAATTACATTGGGTTCACGCCAATCTGTAATGACTCCGTTTTTCATTAAATAATCGAATAGACTTCTTCCTTCTCCGTGTAAAAAGACAGACAATTGTGATGCTCTTTCTGCCGGATGTGAAGGCGTAATAATTTCGAAATTTCCTTTTACTTCTTTATCAATTTCATGTAAAATAAATTCTAAATACGAAGTAATATGGTCTCTCTTTTTTATCAGAGCATCCATTCCAACTTCTGCAAACATTTCTACAGATGCTAAATAAGGCGCTAAAGAAAGTACCGGTAAATTACTAATCTGCCAGCCATCGGCTCCTTGAACCGGATCGAAGTTAGGTTCCATTTTAAAGCGGCGTTCTTTATTGTGTCCCCACCATCCTGCAAAACGAGGTAAATCAGGGTTATTATGATGTTTTTGATGTACAAAACAACCAGAAGCATTTCCCGGTCCTGAATTCATATATTTATAACTGCACCAGGCAGCGAAATCGACATTCCAGTCATGAAGCTCTAATTTGATGTTTCCTGCAGCATGTGCCAAATCCCAGCCTACTTTTGCTCCGGCCTTTTGTCCCGCTTCGGTAATGGTTTTAATATCGAAAACCTGTCCGGTGTAATAGTTTACTCCGCCTATTAAAACCAACGCCAGTTCATCGCCAACTTCTTCGATCTTAGCTAAAACATCTTCCAGACGAATATTGTGTTCGCCCTCGCGACGTTTGATTTCTACAATAGCATCTTCGGTTTTATATCCATGAAAATGTACCTGACTCTGAAACATATATTGATCTGAAGGAAATGCTTTTTCTTCGCAGATAATTTTATAACGTTTGCCTTTTGGCTGATAAAAAGAAACCATCAATAAATGAAGATTCACCGTCAGAGTATTCATTACCGTAACTTCTGATGGCAGTGCTCCTACGATTTTACTCAACGGTTCTGCGAATCTTTCCTGATAATCCCACCAAGGTTTCTCGGCATAAAAATGACCTTCTACAGCAAGATCTGCCCAATCGTTCATAACTTCATCGATATATGCTTTGGTACGTTTTGGCTGTAATCCTAAAGAATTTCCTGTGAAGTAAATTACCCTTTTATCATTTACCTTAGGAAAAATAAATTGATCCTGATACTGATTTAATGTGTCTTGCGAATCAAGCTCTCGTGCAAATTCGCGTGTATTTTGAAAAGTCATTGTATTTGTTTTGAATCGTAAAAATAGGAAATAGTTTTTTTGTTTCAGGTTTCAGGTTCCAAGTTTAACGTTCTGCAAACTTGAAACCTAAAACCTGAAACCAATTTTAAATAAAAAAACCCGCCATTACTGACAGGTTTTATATTTTATTCTAAATATCTCATTAGATGATTAACATTGCATCTCCGTAAGAATAGAATTTGTATTCTTCTTTGATGGCTTCTTCGTATGCTCTTTTCATTAAATCATGTCCACAGAAAGCAGAAATCATCATTAATAATGTTGATTTTGGCGTATGGAAGTTGGTAATCATACAGTTTGCAATACTAAAATCGTGAGGAGGAAAAATAAATTTATTGGTCCATCCTTCGTAAGGATTCAAAGTATTTTGAGACGAAACTGAACTTTCGATTGCACGCATCGAAGTTGTTCCAACAGCACAAATACGTTTTTTCTTTGCTTTTGCTTCGTTTACGATATCGCAAGCTTCTTGTTTGATGATCAATTCTTCAGAATCCATTTTATGTTTAGATAAATCTTCTACCTCAACAGGGTTAAAAGTCCCTAAACCAACGTGAAGTGTAACTTCAGCAAAATTGATTCCTTTGATTTCTAATTTTTTCAAAAGGTGTTTTGAGAAGTGTAAACCTGCAGTTGGTGCAGCTACAGCTCCTTCTTCTTTTGCATAAATAGTTTGGTATCTTTCAGCATCTTCTGCTGTTACTTCTCTACTGATATATTTAGGAATTGGAGTTTCTCCAAGTTCTGTCAATTTGTTTCTGAATTCTTCATAAGAACCATCATATAAAAAACGTAAAGTTCTACCACGAGAAGTAGTATTATCGATTACCTCAGCAACTAACGAATCGTCATCACCAAAATAAAGTTTGTTTCCGATACGGATTTTACGAGCCGGATCAACTAAAACGTCCCAAAGACGTTGCTCAGAATTTAATTCTCTTAATAAGAAAACTTCAATTCTTGCTCCTGTTTTTTCTTTGTTTCCGTACAAACGTGCAGGGAAAACTTTTGTATTGTTAAGAATCAAAACGTCTCCGTCATCAAAATAATTGATAACATCTTTAAACATTTTGTGCTCTATAGTTTGTTTTTGACGATCGATTACCATTAAACGAGATTCGTCTCTGTTTTCTGCCGGGAATTCTGCTAAAAGTTCTTTCGGTAAATTAAATTGAAAATGTGATAATTTCATTTGAGAAAGTTATGAGTTATAGATTTCGATCAGGATTATTTGAATACCTGATTTTTAATCGTGTGCAAATATACGATTGTGAGATAGGCGTTGTCAAGTGTTTTGATGTTTATTTTCAAAAGTCGTTGATTTAGTGGCGTTTCGACAACATAAAAAAAACGGTTTTCACCATATAAGTGATATAAGTTCATTTAAATTAGGAAACTTTAAAAATTGCTGGTGTTTATATTTGGCTAAAGCCGAAAATCTAAACATAAAAACCCCTAGTTAAAACTAGGGGCTATGTGTTTTTTCACCACGAATTCACGAATTATTATTTACCTCATCTGAGAAATAAAATTCATAAATTCATGGCTAATATTTTTTTTACAATTCTGAAATTTGGAAATCTAAAGCTTTCAAATCATTCCAGAAATCAGGATATGATTTTGAAACTACTTCAGCATCTTCGATAATGATAGGCACTTTTAAGGCCAAAGGTGCAAATGCCATTGCCATACGGTGATCATTGTAAGTTCCAATTTTTATATTAGGATTGATCTTTTCTGAAGCTACCAAAGTCAGACTATCATTAGTTACTGAAATATTAGCTCCTAATTTTGTAAGCTCGATTCTAAGTGCTTCCAATCTGTCAGTTTCTTTAATTTTTAAAGTATGAAGACCAGTTAAATGGCAGCCTATTCCTAAACCTAAACACGTTACTACAATAGTTTGTGCAATGTCTGGTGTATTATTTAATTCAAAATTTACGGTTTCGTATCTAAAATTTTCTTGTTTTACCAAGGTCATTTTATTGTCCTGAAAAGCAGTTTTGACTCCTAATTTCTCATAAAGAGAAACTAATTCAGAATCTCCCTGTAAGCTGTTTTCTTTATAACTGCTTAAAGTTATTGAAGCTGTATCAGCCAAAGCCACTAAACTAAAAAAATACGATGCTGAACTCCAGTCTGACTCTACCACCATTTCTTTTGAAGCCACTTCGGCTTTTGGATAAACCTTAATCACATTTCCTTCAAAACTAGTCTGAATATCTAAATCGTTTAGCAAAGCCAAAGTCATTTTGATATACGGAATCGAAGTAATCTCACCTTCTAAAGTCAGCTCTAAACCATTTTCTAATTTTGAAGCCACTAATAAAAGTGCCGAAATATACTGACTGCTTACATTTGCTGCTAAAGTAACTTTTGAAGCGGTAACTTTTTTTCCTTTGATCCTGATTGGCGGATAACCTTCTTCTTTTTCATAAGAAATCTCCACTCCCAATTGTCCCAAAGCTTCCACTAAAATTTTAATCGGACGTTCCTGCATTCTGCTTGAACCTGTCATTACCACTTCGCGGCCTTCATTTACGGCAAAATAAGCTGTCAGGAAACGCATTGCTGTTCCTGCATGATGAATGTCTACGATTTCGTCATGGCCTTTAAGGGCTTTTTGCATTACCTCGCTATCATCTGAATTTGAAGTATTAGACAGTGTAATATTTGGAAACAATGCTTTTAACAACAATAAACGATTCGTTTCGCTTTTTGATCCTGTTACTGCAATTTGTCCGTGTAAATTATGTTGAGTTGCCTGGAGTAGTAAATTCATTTTTTTAATTGTAAGTTCTAAATTATAAATTACGAATGATTAGAAACGTAATTCAGCCACGCAATTTACCACTCCCCACTCATAATTCAAAATTGAAAACTCATAATTCAAAACTTATGAGTGATATTTCACAATTATTTTAATTTATCATTGTTTTTATGGCGGTCTTTATCACGAACTGATTTCAAATCCATTTTTTTATCAAAAGCAGCTTGTAAGTCTATTCCGGTTTGGTTGGCAAGACATAAAACTACAAACACCACATCGGCTAATTCTTCGCCTAAATCTTTGTTTTTATCACTTTCTTTTTCTGATTGTTCCCCGTATCTGCGCGCAATAATTCTGGCTACCTCACCCACTTCTTCTGTAAGTTGTGCCATATTGGTAAGCTCATTAAAATAGCGAACACCGTGTTCTTTTATCCAGGTATCGACATCAAGTTGTGCATTTTTCAAATCCATTGTTCTGTTTTTTTGACAAAATTAGCCCTAATCTTTTAATACCACTATATTCTTTTTAAAACAATTTTCTCTGTTTGTTTTGCAATCATACTTTTATAATATTCTTTTAGCATTTCGTATTTTTCAGTAGAAACAATAGCCTCATTAATTTGATGCTGAATATTTATTTGTAATCCATTCCCTGCAGGAGCAATATTAAACTTAAAACTTCCCAAATTATCCTCCATATTAATAATCGATGGTGCAGGCAATACCTCAGCAGTAAAACCCTCAGGAATTTGAAGTGTTATATTATATTTATCTATGAAAGGAAATCCAAAATCAACCGGATATTCCCTGACATCCTGCTTGAAAGGATTTTTTTCGTTTGTAAAAAACAACATAGGACTTATATATATTTTCCCGCCTATTACTTCGCATAGGTTATTTCCGACAAATGAATAACTTTCTATAATAGGCAATAACAACTCTTTTTCGTTTGTTCTCGAATAATCGCTTATTTCTATTTTGTTGTTTCTATTCTCCAGTTTTTCTAAATATTCTTCTTCTTTAAGTCCATTAATATTCTCTCTTGTGATCATAGCATTATAGTCTGTGCATTGCCTTCTGGTTTTTCCTGTCACTTTGCCTTCTGCATCAACACTATAATTTATAAAAACAACATTATTTGATGATTTTTTAGGCATCAAGTCTACTTCTTCAGAACTCCCGTCTTTTCTAATCAATCGGCCGTACCAATTTAAGGCTCGAAATGGTAAAACATTAGGATTTGAAAATTTATCAGAAGCATCTAACAAAATATTTCCGTTGGGAGTTTCGACTGCCGCAATTACATAATTAAAAGCAGTTCTGTTTGGGAAAATCGAGATTCCGTTAGAACGTGTACTTACCAGTACCGGATTTGCGGTTAATCCAGCATAACGCAACATCGCAGTTAGCATTAAATTAATGTCAGCAATATTTCCTGTTTTTTCTTTATAGGCTTTTTTAACTCCATTATCACAGCTATATCCAAAATAGTCATTCCATTTTACATTCGATTTTACATGATCTAAAACAACTAATATTCTCTCATCAGTAGTATTCTTTCCTTCTAATTTCTTTTTCAGATCCTCTTCAAAGTATCCGGATTTATTCAATTCAGGACCAAAATCATCATATTTATAGATTGTTTTTACTACTGCATCCCAATCAACAGAATACAACTTAGTCTCTGCCTGAGGAAATTTTGTCATCGATAATTCATGCTGAATACTAGAAGTATAATTATCAATATTATTGACATAAGCTTCATCTTTCATTGCCGGAAAATCTAAGGCCAGATAAGTTGTCTGCGTTTCTATATAATTTACATTTTGCACAGAATAATCTGTTTTAACGACTGAGAAACCTCCTCCTCCCGACCTTTCTTTATTTTGAAATACAATAGTTTTTGAATCTTTAGCAGTGCTAACTTTAGGAAAAATATATCCTTTTTGTCTCGCATTAAAAACATAATACTCCGGAATAAACGTCTTGAATTCAGAATAATTTACCGGAATACTGGTCTGAAAATCCCATTGCCTAATCATTCTGTCACTAGGCGTTCTTATAATGTAACTAAACTCAATAACAGAACCTTCTTTGACATTAGGCATGGTTATTTTTTTCTGCGCTCTGTATTTACTTACTACTTCATCAAAAACCCCATCGCTTTTTAGCTTCGTCTTTTCAATTTTACCATCGACTAAATTATAAGTAACTGCATCAGAAAAATTCACCTTCTCTTTAAAATCAGGCTCATTATAATACCAAACACTTTGATTTGCCCAATTATAACCTTCTTTTTTATAGATCTTAATTCTGGTTTCTACTTCTGTAACGGTTACAAAACCATTGTTGACATCATATTCCAGTCTGGTTTTTCCTTTTTTATACAAAATTGCAGCTGCTGCCGATGAATCTTTGGGATGTACCTTTTGTTCTAATTCAGCAATAGACACTTTTCCTAATTTAAATTCCTGAGCTGTTACATTCGTAATAAGCATCAATAGAATTGACAGACTAAAAAGTTTGGTAATTTTCATTTTTGGTTAGTTCTTGGTTAATATAATTTTGGCGTTATCGTTTTTTGACACTTGTTCCATAAAAAGACGGTACTCATCATATTCTTTACTGGAATATTTGCCTTTATTTAAAAACATCGAGCGTTTATAAAGCAGTTTATTGTTTTCTTTTTTGATGATTTCGGTTTTATATTCTCCAAATTTCCCTTTTAAATCGAAATTTGAAGGCAAAAATTCTATCGTAAAACCTGTTGGTAAATTAATTTCGATTTCATCTGTATCTAAATAACCACGCTGAATTTCAAACGGGTTCTTTCTATTGCGAATTCTCTTTACATTCCCTGAAGTTTGATTGAAAGCATCAACGGTGAAAATCATTTTATTGGCAGAAATTGCTCCATAGTTTATGGCGCTTAATTGTACGTTCTCGGTAAACTGTACATTTTCTTTATTATTAGAAAAAGTAATTTTCCCCAATTTCAAATTATTAATATTGCTCCAATAATCTTTATAATGAGATTCTTTTTCTGTTGGCTGCATTGTTTCGATTTTGGTTTTGGAACTATACTGCGAACCTTCTGAAGTTATTACAATGGATCCCGAAAAATTACCATTTTCGTCTATAGTATAAGTTCCTTTATCTATTTGAGTATTTCCAAGATCTTCATACACTTTTGTTCTAACAATTTCTCCGCCTTCTGGTTTAATAATCAATACATCACGATCATCTGTAAAAGTTCCCTGATAACCAAAAGGGGCGTCCTGGCTTGTACATTCTAACCAGGTATAATGATTTCCATTTGGAACAGCCAAAATCATATGATTGCCTTGCATCGAAACAAAATCAGACTGAATATTTGATTTATAGCGATCTCCGTATAAAATAGTATTGTATGACGGAACATCTACAACCTGCAAAAGCGCTTTTGTATAATTAGACAACGCCTTACAATCTCCATAACCTAAACGATCTACATCACTGGCAAGCATTGGTTTCCAACCGCCAATACCTACAGCAATATTTACATATCGCGATTTTTTTTGTACATAATCGTAAATGATTTTTGCTTTTTTTATAGAATCTTTTTCATCCCCAACTAATGCTTTTATTTTAGCTTTAGTTTCTTCAGGCAAAGTAGTAGTTCCTGTTAAGATTTTATCTCCATACCACTTACCAAATGCTTCCCATGTTGTCGCAGTGCCATCGACACCTTCTAAATGAAATTTTTCTAACCCCATCATTACTTTCGGAAAAAGATCATCAGTAGACGGGCTATAATCTTCACCTTTTCTTGCTAAAATATTTATAGCAACATAACTTAGTTTTGTGTCAGTATCAACTGCCTTTTTTATATTAAAACCGGAAAAAGAAAACTCCTTCTTTTTAAACCCAAGATCATTTGGAAAAGAAACATTTAAAACACATTTCTCGACACTCAGATTATAATCGCTTAAAAAATACCATCGTGGTATAAAAGCAGTAGTTGAAGTTTCAATTTCACTGGTGTAAGCAACCGTAAAAGGATACGAAATAGGTGTGTAATCTAAATAAAGTACACGATTGTCTGAAAAAAGAGTACTACCGCTTACCGCACTCTCATCTTTAAAATCTTTTCGTTTTATCTTTTTGATTTCTTTACCCGATATATCATAAACAATTGCTTCGATACTTTTTACTCCGGTTGATTTATCATAATGCTGATAAGCATCAATATCTCCAAGTCCTTTTTCGTTTAAAACTGTAACAACTCTTTGTACCTTAATATTCATGCTACGCTGCGACAATATAGCTATATCCATTTGATCCAAACGAACAACAGCATTAGCATTTTCTTTAAGACTATCAGAAATTGCAGTTACAGCATATTCGGTTTTTTGAGCCGAAAGAATAAAGGTAAATAAGAGAAAAAATATTCCTAAAAAAGTAAATTTCATTAGTAAGTAATTTCGCCAAATATATATTATTTTTAGAAATTTTTAACAGTAGTCTAATGATTTTTTAATCTTTGTTTTTGCTGTCTATTAAAATCGTTACAGGCCCGTCATTTAAGAGATTAACCTTCATATCTGCACCAAAAATTCCGGTTTGTACTTTTTTATTGAATTCTTTTTCTAAAGATTTTACGAAATTCTCATACATGGGGATTGCAAATTCAGGCTTTGAAGCTTTTATATACGAAGGACGATTTCCTTTTTTTGTAGAAGCATGAAGTGTAAACTGGCTCACCACAATAATATCGCCGTCGATATCCTGAACTGAGCAGTTCATGACATCATTTTCATCGCCAAAAATTCTCATTTTTATAATTTTCCCTGCCAGCCAATCGATATCTTCCTGAGTATCCAGATCTTCAATTCCAACTAAAATCAGTAAACCTTTTTCAATTTGAGCTACTTTTTGCTGCTCCACTGTTACTGATGCCTGGGAAACTCTTTGAAGAACTACTCTCATAATAAATTGTGAATTGTGAATTATTTAGCCACAGATGACACGGATTAAACAGATTTTAAATTCTTAACGTTAGATGCACAGCAGTGCATCTCTACATTCGAATATTTATTCTTATTTTTTATTGGAATTGGACCCGAGCGTTAGCGAACAGGCGAAGCAATTTAAAAAATTGGAATTTAATTCACAATTACTTTCTTAGTTCATCACTCGCTTTACGATCTTCATCATACGAATCTGTACGATAGTTTTCGTCGTCGCCTTCTAAAATCTTCAAGTAACTATTGTAACGTGACCAGGCGATCTCGTCTCTTTCTAAAGCTGCTTTTATGGCACAATGAGGTTCTTCTTTATGCAGACAATTGTTAAACTTACATTGATCTTTCAGTTTGAAGAATTCCGGAAAGTAACCGCTAATTTCTGAAGGTTCCATATCAACAATTCCAAAACCTTTTATTCCCGGCGTATCAATAATTTTGGCATTAAATGACAAATCATACATTTCGGCAAAAGTTGTAGTATGCTGACCTTGTTTACTGGCTTCAGAAATGGTTTTGGTTTTAAGATGTAAAGATGGTTCCATGGCATTTACCAAGGTCGATTTTCCAACTCCTGAGTGGCCCGAGAACATACTTACTTTACCAATCATCATTTCTTTCAATTCCTCAACACCTTTCATTTCTGTAGAAGAAACACGAAGGCATTTGTAACCAATTTGCTGATACACATATTGCATATACAATTGATCTTCAAGAGTAGGTTCATCAAAAGTATCTATTTTATTAAAAACCAAAATCGTTTCGATGTTATAGGCTTCGGCAGTAACCAAAAAACGATCGATAAAATTGAAAGTTGTGGGTGGATTATTAATTGTAATTAATAAAAATACACGATCAATATTAGACGCAATAATATGCATTTGATGCGATAAATTAACTGATTTACGAACGATGTAATTCTTTCTTTCATGAATATTAAAAATCGTTCCGGTTAAGGCATCAGAGGTTTCTTCCAGTTCATAATCGACAATATCACCTACAGCAATAGGATTGGTGCTTTTGATACCTTTCATCCTAAACTTCCCTTTCATACGGCACTCTATAAAATCGCCATTTTCAGATTTTACAGTGTACCAACTTCCTGTAGATTTATATACGAGTCCTGTCATTCTTTAATTTTAGATTACTGATTTTAGATTTCAAATTTGAAAACTAAATCTTTGCAAAGATAAATTAATAATTTTAAAGATAGCCCAAGGTTTCAACTTGGGAATTGATTAATAAATATTATGCTACCCAAGATTGAAACCTTGGGCTATGTAAATTAAAAATAAAAATCCCCGCCACTTTTTTCAAAGCGACGGGGATTTTAAAAAAACAATCTATTTTTAATGTTGTGATATAAGAAAACCCAAGATCAAAGTTTATAAAAACTTAAATTATCTTATATTACTTATAGGGTTCAACAAAAATTATGCGTTGAAAATTTTCTCCTGGTGACCAATACTTTCCTGATGAATTGCTTTGAACATTCTTAAAACAAACTCTTCAGTAAGACCTTTTTTCTCACCTTCAAGAATCATTTTTCCTAAGATTTCGTTCCAACGGTTGTTTTGAAGAATCGCTACGTTTGCATCTTTTTTCACTTGACCAATTTCGTCAGCTACTTTCATACGTTTTCCTAACAATTCTAATAAGTTAGCATCAAGAACGTCGATGTTAGCTCTTAGTTTAGTCATTTTTTGAGTGTACTGATCTGTAGTATCATCTGTTTTTCTGATAGTCAAATCTTTAATGATTTGTTTCAAAGCATCAGGAGTAACTTGCTGTGCAGCATCAGACCAGGCGTTGTCCGGATCGTAGTGCGTTTCGATAATCATACCATCGTAGTTCAAATCTAAAGCTTCTTGCGTTACTTCGAAAATCATTTTACGGTCTCCGGTAATGTGAGATGGATCGATGATTAATGGTAAGTCAGGGAATTTATTTTGCAATTCGATAGCAATTTGCCATTCCGGGATGTTTCTGTATTTTGTTTTCTCGTAAGTAGAGAAACCTCTGTGAATAACTCCTAATTTCTCGATTCCAGCCATGTGTAAACGCTCAACACCACCTAACCATAAAGCTAAATCCGGGTTTACAGGGTTTTTAACCAAAACGATTTTATCTGTTCCTTTCAAAGTATCTGCAATTTCCTGAACTGCGAAAGGGTTTGCAGTTGTACGGGCACCAACCCATAAAACGTCGATATCATGTTCTAAAGCCAGTTTACAGTGTGCTGCAGTTGCCACTTCAGTACCCATTAATAAACCAGTTTCAGCTTTTGCTTTTTGTAACCATTTTAAACCAATTTCTCCAACACCTTCAAATCCTCCCGGACGCGTTCTTGGTTTCCAGATTCCAGCTCTGAATACACTAACTTTTGAATCTTTTAATTCATGCGCAATTTTTAAAACCTGATCTTCTGTTTCTGCACTACATGGTCCAGCTATCACAAGTGGGTGATTTAAATTGAAATCTTCTAACCACTTTCTCATTTCTTTCTTATTTTCCATCTTATTCTATTTTTACTTTTTAATTGTTAATCCGTTTAATATTTCTTTGATTTTATTCGTGCTTTCCATTTCTTCAAAAATGGCATTGTAATTTTCATCTTTTAACAAATCCCTAAACCGACTGAGATTTGAAATATATTCTTCTAATGTTTCAATAACGTGTTCTTTGTTTTGCTTAAAAATCGGTGTCCACATTGCGGGAGAACTTTTTGCTAAACGTACGGTACTTTCAAATCCACTTCCCGCCATATCAAAAATATCCTGTTCGTCTTTTTCCTTGTTCATTACCGTTTTCCCGAGCATAAACGAACTAATATGCGACAAATGCGATACATAAGCAATATGTTTGTCGTGTGAAGTTGGGTCCATATATCGAATCCTCATTCCAATTTCGCTGAAAAGCTTTAATGCCTTTTCCTGCAATTTAAAAGTGGTTTTTTCCACTTCGCAAATAATGTTTGTTTTTCCTTTAAACAAACCTTTTATTGCCGCCGAAGGTCCTGAAAACTCCGTTCCCGCAATTGGGTGTGTTGCGATAAAATTTCTTCTTTTTGGATGACTCGCTACTGCATCACAAATTGGTTTTTTAGTCGAACCCACTTCAAACACAATTGTTTTATCTCCAACTACATCCAGCACTTTAGGCAAAACCACCAGTGCCACATCAACCGGAACCGAAACTATTACAAAGTCGGCCTCTGCCAAATCTTCAAAATTTCCTGCCTGGTCGATAACACCCAAGTCAATTGCTTCCTGCAAGTGTTTTTCGTTATTATCTATTCCAAAAATAGTAGCATCAGGATGTTTTTCTTTGATGTCCAGCACCATCGAACCGCCAATTAACCCTATTCCTATTACGTATACTTTCATAATTCTTTTTATTTGAAGCTAATCCTACTATCCGCTGTATCTTTTGTGGTGAACCCCACCACAAAAGGATGCCGCTTCTATCAGGGCTAGGGCTTCTCGTTTTCATAAGAGCTTTTCGACTCCTGCAAGGTTTTCAAAACCTTGTAGGTGTTTATATATCAACACCTTCAAACTCATACCTACAAGGTTTTGAAAACCTTGCAGGAAATCTTGGTTCTTAATACTAAAACCTATCAATCGCCTCTTGTACTTTTTCTTCTTTCACACACAACGAGAATCTGATATATCCTTCACCATTACTTCCGAAGATTGTTCCCGGCGTGATGAAAATGTGTTTCTCGTATAATATTTCGTCAATGAACTTTTCTGCTGATTCAATTCCTTCCGGAAGTTTGGCCCAGACAAAAAGCCCAACTCCTTCTTTATAAACTTCGCAGCCTAATTTCTCTGCTAATTTTTCTGTTAGTTCTCTACGGCGTCTGTAAATTTTGTTTTGGTCTTCAAACCATGATTTATCACAATTCAACGCTGCAACTGCTCCTTTTTGGATTCCGTAAAACATACCGCTGTCCATGTTGCTTTTTACTTTTAGAACTGCATCAATAATTTCAGGTTTTCCTAAAACCATTCCGACTCTCCAGCCTGCCATGTTGAAGGTTTTACTCAATGAATTCAATTCTAAAGCCACTTCTTTTGCACCTTCGACCTGCAATAAACTCATCGGGTTATCATTTAAAACAAAACTATACGGATTATCGTTAACTAATAATATGTTATGTTTTTTAGCAAAAGCAACCAGTTTTTCAAATAACGCTAAACTCCCTCTTGCTCCCGTTGGCATATGCGGATATCCCAGCCACATAATTTTTACTTTCGAAAGATCCAGTTTTTCCAAAGCTTCAAAATCCGGTTCCCACGCATTTGCTTCTTTCAGATCATAATAAACCGGAACCGCTCCTACCAAATTAGTTACCGAAGTATACGTTGGATAACCCGGATTCGGAATCAAAACGTGATCGCCTTCATTTAAAAAGGCTAACGAAATGTGCATAATTCCTTCTTTTGAACCCATCAAAGGCAAAATCTCATTATTCGGATTTAATTCAACACCAAATTGATTCTGATAAAAATCTGCCATCCCTTTTCTCAATTCCGGTAACCCCTGATAACTCTGATAACCATGGCCGTTTTCATCCAGAATTGCTGCAGCTACTGCTTCAATTACTGCTTTAGACGGACTCAAATCAGGGCTTCCAATTCCCATGTTGATGATAGATTTTCCTTCAGACTGTAGTTGACGAACTTCTCTCAATTTTGAGGAGAAGTAGTATTCTTCAACTGTATCTAATCTTTTTGCTGTTGTAATCATTTTTTTCTGCTTTAGGCTTTAAGCTGTAAGCTTTAGGCTCTTTTTAACTTTCTATTTTATTTTATGCTTTTTTGACTTTAAGACTTTCGACTTTCCAACTTTAAGACTGACTTAAAGGTTTTGTATTTTTATATTCTCCTAGTACCTTTAAATATTCTGCCATTATATTGAGTAACGATTTGGCTTTTGCAAAATCCTCATATTTCTCAAATGTTACGTCTACGAAAAATGAATATTTCCAGGGAGTTTCAATTTTTGGTAGTGACTGAATTTTTGTCAAATTCAATTTGCAATCGCTCATTACGTTTAAAACTGCGGCTAAACTTCCTCTTTTGTGATCCAATTCAAATTTGATTGACGCTCTGTTGATTTCGTTTTCAGGCAAAAATGAATTTTGCTTTTTGATAATCACAAAACGGGTCATGTTGTTTTTGATCGTTTGAATTTCCGGAGCAATAATATCCAGATTATACATTTCTGAAGCCACTTTACTTCCAATCGCTGCAATTCCGGTTAGTTGTTTTTCCTGAATTCTTCTTGCAGTTTCAGCGGTATCTTTATCTTCAACCAGCTTAATATTTGGATATTGTTTTAAGAAATCCATGCATTGTAAAATTGCCATTGGGTGCGAATGAACTTCTTTTATATCTTCGATTTTCTGACCTTTTAGCGTCATTAAATTTTGATGAATACTCAAATAATGCTCTCCAATAATGTGCAAATTATTCTTATCAATCAAGGCATAATTCGGGATAATTGGTCCTGCAATCGAATTTTCTATCGCCATAACTGCCTGATCCGATTTTCCTGAAAGCAGGCTGTCAACCAATTCTTCAAAAGACAAACACTCATCAATATCCACATTTTCAGAGAAATACTCTTTCACAACCTGATGATGAAAAGAACCTTTAATACCTTGTATTGCAATTTTAGTTGTCATATATTCAAAAAAAAATCCTGATTTTCATCAGGATTGTATATTAGTTTTATTTGTCGTTTTAATTTTCTCAAATAACCATAGCACAATCCTCACTTCTACTAAAGAAGAAATAAAAAGAGTTGCTAAAATAAAAACGGTTATTAGTCATTTCGTTTGTGTTTTTCAATAAATTCTCTGCGAATGTATAAATTATTTTCAGTGCACCAAAAAAAATATTGCATTTTATGAAACAAAAAAGGATTTCTTAACAAATTTAGCAGGTTTTGTATGATAATATAAAAATACGGACTTAAAATGAGATATTTACAATGAGTTTTTCTGAGATGCTATCCCGAAACTTCGGGACTGAGCTGCTAAGGTTCTAAGATTTAATTTATAAATTTAATCTCTTTGACCAATTTTTAGGAGAACGCGAGGTATGGAATACTCCAATAACAACAATTTCATCTTTATCAAATCGATAATGAATTCCATAAGGAAATCTTGAAATAAATCTAATTTTTACATTTTTATATTTCTTTTGAAAAGCATTCGGGTTTCTTGATATTTCATCAAGTCCCGCTTCCAGACAAAGTTCAAAATCATATGAAAGTCCTACTCTCTGTTCTTCATACCAAATAACAACATTCTCAACATCAAATAATGCTTCTTTAACAAACCTAATTCTATGCATTATCTAATCGATCTTAGATGAGCTTTAACCTCGTCCCAAGTATATAATTCAGTTTTTCCCTCTTCTAAATTTTGAATACGAATATCTAATTCTCTCTTCACATCATCAGAAACTTCTAAATTCTCTTTAGAAACACTATCCCACAGCTGCTCAGCCAAAACAATTTTTTCAGCATCACTATATTTAGATAAATTTTTGATTCCCATATTATCGTTATTACTAATATTATCAATTTTACAAATTTAATCAAAATTACGATGCTTTGAGTTTAATAAAACGTACATTTTTTTTCCACAAATTAGCATATAATTCTGGCGTTATAAAATTAAATTTCACAAACTTATAAATCAAAAATTCGTGAATTCGTAGCTATTTCTCAAGTCTTAAAACAAACCAGAAACCGGCTGATTATTAATACCAATTTTTGTATAATCGAAATTCATTTTTTGTTGTAATAAGGAAGCATAAACGCTTCTAAAATCAATTTCATATTTTAAATCACCATTATCTAGGTTAGCTAAATCCGGATTATTCCCCAAAATTGTTCCTTTGTTATTTCCCCCGATGATAAACATAGGCGCAGCAGTTCCGTGATCTGTTCCGTTTCCGTTGTCTTTTACCCGTCGCCCAAATTCAGAGAATACAACAATGGTAACATTCTGGAGCAATTGTGCTTGTTTTAAATCCTGATAGAAACTATATAAGGCATCATTTAAATCAGCAAGTTTTTTCTCGTGAATGGCAAGCTGATTATCATGGGTATCAAATCCGCTGAGGGACGTGTAATAAACTTTCGAATTCAGATTTCCTTTGATCAAGCGGCCAATCCATTCGAGATTTTTAGACAAATCTGTCTTAGGATAGCTGATCTCTGATTTGGATTTCGCCAAGGCTTTCTGTATTTCATCAGATCCTTCGGTAACGGAATTGGCAATTTTTCGAACAAAATCTAATTGCGGATTATAGGATAAGGTTACATTTTCTTCCTTATCTGATTTTACCTTAAATCGGTTTGGATCTTTTACGGTTATCGAATTAGGTTCTAATCCTTTTAATGCGAGATTATCGATTGAATCGAGATTTATTCCGGCCGTTGCCTGATGTCCGTTGCATTGAAGATCTAAATATCTTCCTAACCATCCTTCGTTTATATATTTATTCGAATCAGCTGCGGTTTGCCAGATTTCCTGGCTACGAAAATGAGACCGAATAGGTTCCGGATATCCCACATTCTGAATTACAGTTAAATCTCCGTTTTGCTGCATTTGGGCAAAATCTTTTAATGAAGGATGAAATGCCATTCCCCTATTTTTTCCAACAACTACATCTTTATTCAAAGCAATTTTAGTTCTCAAATCATAATATAGCGGGTTATCATACGGAATAAACGTATTCAATCCGTCGTTTCCTCCATTCAACTGAACAAACACGATACACTGCTCCCCGATTACCAAATTATTTTGAGAACCAAAAGCGTGTAAAAAATCAGGAAGTACAAGCATTCCGCCTGTAAAAGTCCCTGTAAGCGCTAGAAAATTCCTTCTGTTCATAGCTGTAGTTTTCTAAATTAATTGATATTCGGGTAGTTTTGTGATATAATTAAAGAGCCGTATCACGGCAAAATTGGCATGTTCCTCTTTTGGGTCAAAATCGTATTTCAGCAAATTCTCCATGTCTTTTTGCATCGAATCATTTACCTTAAACAACAATCTGTTCGATAATTCGGTGATGATTGTTTTATTATTTCCGTCAGCATCAAAATCGATTTTCACGTCGATTTTCTCCAATTCTGATTTTGGTTTCTCAGTTTCGGAGCTCATTGTATTCAATACTTTTCTCGTAACGCTTCTTCCACTGCAAAGCAAATCTGATGTATTGTTTCGTTGTAAATAAATCTGCGAGGTCAGCCACGAATTTCCACCGTCCCAGCCTTTTACATTGATCTGATTGTACAAATCCATTCCTTGCTGTTTGAGAAAAAACATCACTATACCGTCATCAACATCGTCGATATGCAATTCATCTAAAAGCTGTAAAATATAAACCAACGGATCTTTTATCTTCGTTCCTGAATTTTCTTTTTTATATTCTTCTGTAAAAATCTTAGTTAGCAAAGGCTGCATTTCAAACTTTACTTTTCTGAAATAATCACCATAATACCTCACTAATTCTTCTGAAGGATTATCATAAATAAACCATTTGAGAATTTTTCGTGTTATGAGATACGGAATATTTTTTTGTTCGAAAATAATATCAACCAAATCATCTGAATTCCAGTTTCCGGTTTTCCCAAAATACGTTTTATTGCCATTGTCCTGGGTAAGGCTTCTGTAAATTGCGCCATCATCACCGTAATTTAATCCGGCTAAAGCTCTTGCGCCTTCTTTGATATCATTTTCAGTATAATTTCCAATCCCGATCGTAAATAATTCCAGTAATTCACGGCTTAAATTTTCGTTGTACTTTCCTTTTTTATTATCGACATTATCTAAATACTTCACCATGGCATTCGATTTTACGATTTGCTTGGTAAGTTCTTTGAAGTTCCCAAAGGCATTTTCACGCAAAATCATATTGTGCTGGTAGACCCAATAATTGACTTTTACTTTTTGGGTTGTAGAAACGAAATGATTGTGCCAGAAACAAACCATGTTTTCGCGTAACGGAAATTCGTCGTTTCGCATTTTAGAAATCCACCACTTTTTTAGTTCTACAGCAGAATAAATTTCTTTTTTGAGAACTTTTTTCTTGAATTCAGCATCGGCAGTTTTGATGGATTCCCGCAATTCTTTTAGTTCAAGAAGCGTTTTGGGATCGTCATTTAAAAAAGCAGGAAGTTGTGTATCGAATTTTGAATCATAGGATTGTTTTAGAAATTTTTCTAATCCTAATTTTTCAATTTTATCGGATTCTTTTCCGGAAAAACCCAACCGTAACGACCAAAGATTGCTTTTTTTCATAACACAGGAATTTGTTTAGCAATAAGACTCGACTTTCTCTTAAAGGTTTAATTTAAGGAAGGTGCTGAGTTACTTAGATGCTAAGGTGATATGTTTTAAAAATCTTTGGTATTAATTAGAACGTGAATTTTTTGGGGATATTATTTAATTCAGATTGATATGAAATTAATTAAATCACGAAACCATAATCTTTTTGTATGAAATATTTTACTCAAACTATTATACAGCATAGCCCGAGGTTTCAACCTTGGGAACACAATGCATTATTCGATTCGATATGTAACCCCAAGGTTGAAACCTCGGGCTATGCTGAAAGATTATAGATTACATGTTTCTTAAAATTGATATTAATAGAAATAATATCTAATCATGAGCATTTCAATTTTTTATTTTTCTCCAATAAGAATCTGATCTCTCAAAATCGTCAATTAGAAAAGCTATTCTTTTATTATTGACTTTAATAAATTTCATTTGCTGTCTCTTTTTATCATTATCATAAAGTAATAAGGTATCGCCAGACATTTTCCAATTTCCATATTCATCATCAGAACTTCTTAAAACGTTTTTCCGAGCCATCTTTCTTGAATTGTACTCTTGAACCGAGAGTCTATAACTATGATCATCTCTTAAATACAAGACACTTACTCCATAAAAATATCCATTTGCAGGATAAGAATCATAACCGATTTTATAAATAATATCTCTTTTTTGAGCATATATAATACTAATATGCAGAAACATAAATAAAATGTTTTTTTTCATAAATTTCTATTGAATGATAACTAGCCCCGATTGAAGTGGAAATCCTTTTTTGTTTTTTCTTTAAAAATAAAAAGATTACTTCACATTATACTAATTTTAATCGGAGTTCAGTGAACTTCGTTTGTAACGAAAAGTGGGAATTAGCACCTAAAAAAAACAAAAGCAGCTATCATTACAATAACTGCTTTTCATATTTTTTAAAAATCTAAAATCTCAGATCTAAACTCTAAAATTCTTAAGACCCACACATTTCACAATCATCTGGTTCTGCCGCTTGTGCTTTTAAAAGCATTGCTTTGTATTCCTCAACACTGATAGATTCTGTTTCCGGAACTAAAGTTACTGGCGCATCTTCTTCTTTTTTATCGTTGTTCAGGGTGAATTTAATTGCATCAACCGCAGATTTTGTTCTTAGGTAATACATTCCAGTCTTTAAACCTGATTGCCAGGCATAGAAGTGCATTGACGTTAGTTTAGAATAGTTGGCATCCTGCATGAACAAGTTCAATGATTGCGACTGGTCAATAAAATAACCTCTCTGACGTGACATATCGATAATGTCTTTCATCGACATTTCCCAAACTGTTTTGTATAATTCTTTCAGGTCTTGCGGAATCACATCAATATTTTGAACTGATCCGTTATGACGCATGATTTCTTGTTTCAATGTTTCGTTCCACAAACCTCTGTCTACTAAATCATGAAGTAAGTGCTTGTTTACTACAATGAATTCTCCAGACAATACACGACGTGTGTAAATGTTTGATGTATACGGTTCGAAAGCTTCGTTGTTTCCAAGGATTTGCGAAGTCGACGCTGTTGGCATTGGCGCAACCAATAATGAGTTACGAACTCCATGCTCCATTACTTCTTTTCTTAATGAAGCCCAGTCCCAACGACCAGATAATTCTTCGTCTTTCATTCCCCACATATTGTATTGGAATTCTCCTTGTGACATTGGAGATCCTGCAAATGTAGAATATGGCCCTTCTTCTTTTGCCATTTCCATAGAAGCAGTTACAGCCGCGAAGTATAATGTTTCGAAAATTTCCTGATTCAATGCTTTTGCTTCATCGCTTGTAAATGGCATACGTAACATGATAAAAGCATCTGCTAAACCTTGTACACCTAAACCAACCGGACGGTGACGTAAGTTAGAGTTTTCAGCTTCTTTTACCGGATAGTAGTTTCTGTCGATTACTTTGTTCAGGTTGCGGGTTACACGTTTTGTAACGTTGTAAAGTGCCTGGTGATCGAATTTTCCATTTTCAATAAACATTGGCAAAGAGATAGAAGCTAAATTACAAACTGCAATTTCATCTTTAGAGGTAAACTCCATAATCTCTGTACACAAGTTTGATGAACGAATTGTTCCTAAGTTCTTGTGGTTCGATTTACGGTTTGCTGCATCTTTGTACAACATATAAGGTGTTCCTGTTTCGATTTGCGATTCAAGGATTTTCTCCCATAATTCACGTGCACGAATGGTTTTTCTACCTTTTCCTCTAAATTCATAATCAAGGTACATGGTTTCGAATTCTTCGCCATAAACATCGTATAATCCAGGGCATTCGTTAGGACACATTAAAGTCCATGATGCATCTTCCTGAACACGTTTCATAAATAAATCAGATGTCCACATCGCGAAGAATAAATCTCTTGCGCGCATTTCTTCTTTTCCTGTATTTTTCTTTAAATCCAAAAATTCGAAGATATCCGCATGCCATGTTTCGATGTAAATCGCAAAACTACCTTTACGTTTTCCACCACCCTGATCTACGTAACGAGCCGTATCGTTGAACACTCTCAACATCGGCACGATTCCGTTTGAAGTTCCGTTTGTACCACGAATATAAGATCCTGTTGCACGAACGTTATGAATAGAAAGACCAATTCCTCCCGCTGATTGCGAGATTTTAGCTGTTTGTTTTAATGTATCATAAATACCATCGATACTATCGTCCTGCATAGCCAAAAGAAAACAAGAAGACATTTGTGGTTTTGGAGTTCCCGCATTAAACAACGTTGGCGTTGCATGCGTAAAGAACTTTTTAGACATTAAATCGTACGTTTCGATTACTGATTTTAAATCGTCAAGGTGAATACCAACTGAAACACGCATCAACATATGTTGTGGTCTTTCGACGATTTTACCGTTTATTTTTAGCAAATACGAACGCTCCAGAGTTTTGAAACCAAAGTAATCGTAATTGAAATCTCTTGTATAAATGATATGTGAATCAAGGAACTCTGAGTTTTCCTGAATTACCTTGAATACTTCATCCGAAAGCAATGGAGCCTCCTGCCCATTTCTTGGATTTACATAATGGTACATATCTTTCATCGTTTCTGAAAACGACTTCTTAGTATTTGAATGTAGGTTCGAAATTGCCACACGCGCTGCTAACTGAGCATAATCAGGATGCGCAATTGTCATAGAAGCCGCCGTTTCTGCTGCAAGATTATCCAGTTCAGAAGTTGAAACCCCATCATACAATCCTTCGATAACACGCATGGCTACCTTAACAGGATCTACAAGCTCATTCAGGCCGTAACACAATTTTTTGATTCTTTCTGTAATCTTATCAAACATTACGGGCTCTTTGTGGCCATCTCTTTTTACTACATACATAAGCTTACTATTTTAGTTATTGAAAAAATGAAAGACACTGGAATAACGATTTCCAGTACTTAAACATTGCGTGTTTTTAAATTATTTTTTGAGAATTGCAGGATTCTCAATAGTTATCTGTTCCAGCCTATAAAATAGACCGAAAAGGCATTAAAAATTGTTATTGAATCTGCGATTTGGGATAGAGATTCAACCGAAAAATGTTCTGTTATAAAATTTTATTCTTTCCAGCGTTTCGAGGTAACGCTAAAATTATTCTTGTTGTCTAAAAATCTGCATCAAATGAAATTTTCTGAGCATCGCTGTCGGTGTTCATCACACCAGATTTTTGATACTCGGCAACACGTTTTTCAAAGAAATTGGTTTTTCCCTGAAGTGAGATCATGTCCATGAAGTCAAACGGATTCGCTGATCCATATACACGCTCGCAACCTAATTCTACTAATAATCTATCTGCAACAAATTCTAAGTATTGCGTCATTAAAGCAGCATTCATACCTATTAAACTTACCGGAAGAGATTCTGTAACAAATTCTCTTTCGATATCTAAGGCATCAACGATGATTTCCTTGATTCTGTCTTTTGGCACTTTGTTGATCAGGTGATGATTGTGTAAGTGTACTGCAAAGTCACAGTGTACACCTTCGTCACGGGAAATCAACTCGTTAGAGAAAGTTAAACCTGGCATTAAACCACGTTTTTTCAACCAGTAAATAGAACAGAAAGCACCTGAAAAGAAAATTCCTTCAACTGCGGCAAAAGCAATTAGTCTTTCAGCGAATGAATCAGATTCAATCCACTTTAAAGCCCAGTCTGCTTTTTTCTTAATTGCAGGAAACACTTCTAATGCATTAAACAATTCTGCCTTCTCCGCTTCATCTTTCACGTAAGTGTCAATTAATAAAGAATAAGTTTCACTGTGAATATTTTCCATCATGATCTGGAAACCATAGAAAAACTTCGCCTCGGCATATTGTACTTCGTTTACAAAGTTCTCAGCAAGGTTTTCATTTACAATTCCGTCAGAAGCAGCAAAGAATGCCAATATGTGTTTAATGAAATATCTTTCGTCGTCACTAAGTTTATTGTTCCAATCTGTCAAGTCCTGGTGTAAATCGATTTCTTCGGCAGTCCAGAAACTAGCCTCCATTTTCTTGTACCATTCCCAAATATCATGATGTTTGATAGGAAAAATAACGAAACGATTTTTATTTTCTTGTAATATTGGCTCAACTTGTGACATGGTAATTTTTGTTTAATTTTCTTACTGAATATTTACTATTTCAATAGACTACAAAGATTGTCAATTATCGCTAAAAATGAAAGCCAAACTTATTCACAATTCGGCGTAGTTTTTAACAACGGTTAAAAAATGAGATATTTTTCAGACAATAATTAATTTATTGTAAATGAATGGTTTAAAAGCGAATAAAATACCTGGAAGCCCGTAAAATATAGACTTTTTACAATAAAAAGCAAGAAATTTTCAATTGTTTTTAAAAGTTTTTTTTTGAGTTAAAACTTTATTTTTTGAGTTAAAAAAACTCCTTATAAAGTGGTAACTAAAACGCACAGATTTTTATGATTTTTTAAGTTCTTCGGCTACTTTTTCAAGCTCTAAATACCAGTCCTGACCAAAGCGGCGAATTAATGCCTCTTTGACAAATTTATAAACCGGAACTTCTAGTTCTTTCCCTAAAGAACAAGCGTCATCGCAAATATCCCATTTATCATAATTTACCGCAGCAAATTCCGTAAAGTCTTTTACACGGATCGGGTACAAATGACAAGAAACTGGTTTTTTCCAGTCTACGATTCCTTGGTTGTAGGCTTGCTCGATTCCGCAAAGCGCGGTTTTACCGTCAAAAATAACGTAAGCACAATCTTTATTATCAATTAATGGTGTTTCAAGATCACCATCGGTTCCTTTTACCCAGGTTCCCTGCGCTTCGATTGCTGCAATTCCTTCTTTGCGCAAAAAAGGTTTTACTTTAGGATAAATTTCTTCCATAATTTTAGTTTCCGCTTCACTCAAAGGAGCGCCTGCATCTCCGTCAACACAGCAAGCTCCTTTACAAGCTGACAAGTTGCACACAAATTCTTTTTCAAGAATATCTTCTGAAATAATGGTCTTCCCTAATTGAAACATGATAATAAAGTACTGAAATTTATAAAGTGCAAAGATAGTTAAAGAAAGCAGATGAAATGAGAATATATTTTACTCTGTATTCTACCACAGAGATTCACAAAGATTTTCACAATCCGAAGCCTCGGGGCACAAAGATTTTATTAAGCTTTTTGAAAGCTTAAATCTCACTTTTAAATTAAAACTTTGCGAGACTCTGTGAAAATCTTTGTGAATCTCCGTGGCAAAGTTATCAATTGTTACAAATATCACTTTTTTAACCATTAAACCATGTTTTTATAACAAAAATACAGGGTATTAAAAAAACACCTATCTTTATTATCTACCTTTGCAAAAATTTTAAACGCTTAAAATCAAAGTAATATGTTAGAAATCGACTTTAAAGAAATAATTACTGTTGGAATGGTTCTTTTTGCTGTAATTGATATTGTAGGTTCTATACCAATTATTGTGAATTTAAGATCTAAAGTAGGACATATCGAATCTGAGAAAGCTTCGATTGTAGCAGGTCTTATTATGATTGTTTTTCTTTTTGTGGGAGAAGGCTTCTTAAGCCTTATCGGGATCGATGTGCATTCGTTTGCAGTTGCGGGTTCTTTTGTTTTATTCTTCCTGGCCTTAGAAATGATTTTAGGAATCAGAATCTATCGTGATGAGGAACCGGGATCAGCTTCTATTGTTCCATTAGCGTTTCCGTTAATTGCCGGAGCAGGAACAATGACGACTTTACTTTCATTACGATCTCAATTTCATACGATTAATATCATCATTGCTATTTTACTGAATATCATACTGGTTTATATCGTTTTAAAATCTTCAAAAAAAATCGAAACTTTATTAGGAGAAAACGGACTTGGCGTGGTTCGTAAGACATTTGGAGTGATACTTTTAGCGATTGCTGTTAAATTATTTGCTGCTAATGTTAAAGGTTTGTTTGTCTAACAATTATTTTTATAAATTTACCCCATAAAATTTCTAAAATACAACTTTAGGACATTTTTTAGGTCAGAGAGTTTTACTTTATTATTTTAGGCAAACAAACAACCATTATGAAAATTTTTACTTCAATCTTAGTGCTTCTGGCATTAGCTTTAATTGTTTTTAATATTACGTTGCTAGACTTTAAAAATCCTTTTCAGGGAGACAGTGTAGTTGCTTTTATTGGAATCGCAGCTTCATTTTGCGCCGTTTTGATTCTTTTAATCTTTAGAATTTCTAAAAGAATCGAAGAGAAAACAAACGGACGATAATATGTTTGACGTTTTAATTATTGGCGGAGGTGTTTCAGGCATGTCTTGTGCCCTTGTTTTAGGCTCAGCCAAAAACAAAGCTTTTGTTACCGATAAAAAAATCGGAATTTTTACACATCAAAAGAATTCTTCTTTACAGGAAGCAATTTTCTACAATGCTTATGGCATAACGCCAGGTAAATTAGGCTCTGATTTACTTACAGAAAGCACACAGGATTTGGCTACGACTTATCCGCATATTACTCAGATTTCAAACGAAAAAGTAATTAAAGTGGAAGGCGCCTACACTGAATTTACTGTTACTACAAACAAAAACTCATACCAAACAAAAAGTATCGTTGTCGGGATTGGTTCTGCCAATACTTTTGACATCGAAGGTTTGATGCAATATATCGAACCACATAAAAAGGCATTACCCGAAAAACAACGTATTCAGCTTAAAAACGACGATCATAAAGTAGCCGACGGCATTTATGTTATTGGAACTTTAGCAGGCTGGAGAAGCCAATTGGCCATCGCTGCCGGAAGTGGTGCTGCTGTTGCCACTGATATTCTTACTTTATGGAATAACGGCGTACAGACTCATGCGCACGATAGTATTCGATAAAATATATTTTACCGTATAAGTTATATAAGTCCATTTTAGTGCTTTGCGCTCAAATTAAATGAACTTATATAACTTTATATAGTTTAAATTTTAATGTTTATTTCACAGAGACAATCTTCGTGACCTTAATGTGGTTTTCATTTTCAGCTTTCCAGATCTCTCCTTGTACTGAAACCTCATCGCCTTCTTTAAATCTTTTGTAATTCTCAGGCCCGCCAACATTTACAATACTTACAGTAGCAAAATAAACCTCTTTCTTAGCTGTATTAATTTTTGCTGTATAACCGTCTTTTCCATTTTCTATCGATTCTACTTTTCCGGTTACTGTCTTGTCTTTTTTCATAGTTGCACACGAGATTAATGTCATTAACACCAGTAGAAAACTTATTCTCTTTAGATTTTTCATATTTTATATTTTAACTGTAAAGATCACTTAGATTCAAGTGTAAACTATTACATTATATTTTAAAAAATTATTATTATTTATTGCAAAGCCACACAGCTTCCGGCAATTACTTTTAGGCTTTCGCCGAATTGTTTCCAGACTCTTATATATCGAAACGAATTAGCAATAGGATTATTATCATAAACTCCTTTTAATAAAACAATCACGCTAACTACTGCCGTATCCTCAATAATATTGATGATTTGATCTGCAGCTTCAAGTGTGTCGATCTTTAATTTGCCCGCACGATACGATTCTAAATCATATTCTTTTGTGATGGTTTGTCCGTCAGGTAAATTAAAAAGCAAATCATCGTGCAGCAGTTTATCCAATGCTGCAACATCAGCATTTTTAACGGCTGTTAAAAGTTCGATTTCAGCATTTACAATAGATTCTATTTTCATCTGATATAAAAATTTAAGGATTACTTTTTCGGATTCAGAACTGCTTTGATCATGGCGTCTTCTTTTAGGATAACATCATAATAATACAATTCACCAAACAATTGTCGGGCAAACTCTGCGGTAATGTAACGATTTACCAAAGCTTTGGTTTTATCTAATTTCAGGTCTAAGCCCGTCATTAAAATATAGTTTCTAAACTTTTTAAAATAAACATCAGAGTTTTTCATCTTAGCCAAAAACTCATTAAAATGAAGTCCCGCAAAAGCATCTCTGTCTTTATCTAATTCCTCAAAAACAAAATGCCCTACGATTCCGGTCTGCATCAAATAAGCTACGTTTTCGTTTCCGTGTTCGGCTTCTATTGGCACAAAAACATCTGGTACAATTCCGCCGCCGCCGTAAACTATTTTCCCTTTTGGGGTTTTAAATTTTAGAGAATCGGCTACTTTTATACTGTCTTTAGCATATAATTCACCTGATTTTATGCGTGATTCTGATTCTTTATAATATTCTTCATTTCCTTTTTTATACGGTTTTTGAATTGATCTTCCGGTTGGCGTATAATATCTCGCCACGGTTAATCTCACTGCAGATCCGTCGTTGAAATCCATTTCGCGCTGTACCAATCCTTTACCAAAAGAACGACGTCCCACAATTGTTCCGCGATCGCTATCCTGAATTGCTCCGGCCAGAATTTCGCTTGCCGAGGCGCTATTTTCATTAATTAAAACATAGACTTTTCCGGTTTCAAAACTTCCGGCTTTTGTAGCAAATGTTTTTTCGGTTGTTCCGTTTTTATTTTTGGTAAAAACAATTAGCTGTTTGTCTTTCAAAAACTCATCGGCAATTGCAATGGCTTCTTCCATATAGCCACCGCCATTATCACGAAGATCAATTACCAGCGATTCAATTCCGTTTTGTTTCAATCGGGTCAAACCTGTTTTGAATTCATTAAAAGTAGTTTCGGCAAAACGGTTGATTTTGATATAGCCTGTTTTATTGTCCAGCAATAAAGAAGCATCTACACTTTTTATAGGGATAATATCTCTTTTTACTTTAAACTTAAGTTTCTTTTGTTCGGATTTTCTAAAAACCGTCAATTCGATTTCAGATCCTTTTATTCCTTTTAATTTCGAAAACAAACTGTCCGAAGGCAATCTTCTTCCATATAATTTCGTTTTTCCTGCAAATAAGATTCGGTCTCCTGATTTTATTCCGGCTTTCGCCGAAGGTCCGTTTTCGATAGGTTTTATAATCGCAACAGAATCTTTGTACATATAAAAATTAATCCCGATTCCTACGAAATCACCTTTCATACTTTCAGCCACTTCAGCTTGTTCTGTTGGCGGAATATAAACCGAATGCGGATCTAATTTGGAGAGTATATTATCTACGGTAAGATTTACAATAGAATCTGTATTAATGCTATCAACATATTCGTTATTGATAAAATCAATCAGTTTGTTCAGCTTGGTTTTTGAGTAATTTTTAGCCAAAAGCTGATCATCAACCGGAGCACTCATAAGGCTTCCGATGACTATACCAAGAGCAAAAGTTGCTCCGATAATGATTGGCAAATATTTTGAGTTAAATTTCATTACTCTTCTAAAACAGGAATATGTTCGACTTCGACACCTGCTTTTATTAAAAACTGAATTCCGGAATCATCGCGATATCCGTTATGATAGACCACTCTTTTTATTCCGGACTGATGTATCAGCTTGCTGCATTCTTTACAAGGCGAAAGCGTAATATACAAAGTGGCCCCTTCACACGATTGTGTAGATCTGGCTACTTTAAGTATCGCATTTGCTTCGGCATGCAAAACATCCCAACGGGTTAATCCGTCTTCGTCTTCGCAACAATTTTCAAAACCGGATGGTGTTCCGTTGTATCCATCAGAAATAATCATTCGGTCTTTTACGATAATAGCGCCTACTTTTTTTCGTTTGCAATAGGAAAGTGCTCCCCATTCTGTAGCAATTCGCAAATAAGCTTTATCGTATTTATTTAATTTCTTTTCTTCCATTTATTTTATCTGTTCCAAATTGGGCTTTCGATAATCATCGGAACTACTACCCCAATGATAAAAGCCGACATTACAAGCGCCCAATCGCGTTTTGAAAAACGAAATACGGTTTGTACTATATATGATATAATGAGCACCACAAAAACTACAACCAACTGAGCTGCTTCGATTCCTAACGCAAACTCGCCTAAAGGTAGTAATTTTGAACTAGGTGATCCTCCTAAAATAGTCCTGAAATAATTAGAGAATCCAAGTCCGTGTATAATCCCGAAAAACAAGGTAACAAAAAACACTAAATTCAGACCGTCATTCTTTGAAGTTTTCCCTGCTGTAAAAAGATTGAAAATTGCCGTTATTAAAATCGTAATCGGAATTAAAAACTCAACTGTATTGACTTTTATAGCAATGATTCCGTAAACGGAAAGCAATAAAGCCAAAGTATGCCCTATTGTAAAAACAGAAACTAAAAGCAAAATGCGTTTCCAGTCTTTGAACAAATAAGGGGTTGTTAATGCGATTAAAAAAAGAACGTGATCGTAAGCGTGAATATCTAAAACGTGCTTTAATCCTATTTGAAAATAAATCCAAAATTCTGACATACGGGTAATACTATTAAATGATTAGGGGTTGTAAACTTACGATTTATTTTGAAAAATTAAAGAGGTCTAAGATTAAATCGATGAATATTGAAAAGTTAAAATTTATGAGAAAATTAAAATTAATAATTTAAAATAAAATTTATCTTTGCCTTATAAAAATCCACAAATTATGCCATTTTCAGAATTATTTGATAACGAATTCAAACAAAGAAACAGAGGTCATTTCTCTGCAATTGTGCGTGTAGCTTTTGCTGACGGCAAAGTAAGTCCAGAAGAAAAAGACTTTTTAGACAAAATAGCTTCAACATTACAAATTTCAGAAGAAGAATATACCGAAATCCTTAAAGATCCGTGGAAACACCCAATAAATCCACCTTATTTATACACACAACGTTTAGAGCGTTTGTATGATTTAGCAAGAATGGTTCACGTAGACCACCATTTAGGAGATCAGCAGGAAGTAATGTTAACCCGTATGGGATTAGCTTTAGGATTTACTCCAGGAAACGTAAATTATATTGTTAGAAAAGCATTGTCTTTAGTAGATAAAAAAGTAGATTTAGATACTTTTATTTTCGAAATGGAAAATATGAACAAATAGTTTATAGTTTTCAGTCGCAGTTACTGAAATATATTGTTTACTAACTTAAATAAATAAACCCTGCAAATTTTAAAAATTTGCAGGGTTTTCTATTTATCGCTCAATCTGAAACTGAAACTGAGACTGTAAACTAAAGCGCTTCTGTCATAAACTGCTCGGCTTTTTCGACCATATTATAGCTTCCGCAGAAAAACGGAACTCTTTGATGTAGTTCTGTTGGCTGGATTTCCATAATTCTGGCAAAACCATCTGTTGCTTTTCCTCCTGCCTGTTCTGCAATAAACGCCATAGGATTGCATTCGTATAATAAACGCAGCTTTCCTTTTGGTGCTTTTGAACTTGTGGGATACAGATAAATTCCGCCCTTAATCATATTTCGATGAAAATCAGAAACCAAACTTCCAATATATCTGGAGGTATAAGGCCTGTCTTCTTCTTCTCTTTGACAATATTTAATGTAGTTTTTTACTCCCTGCGGAAAATGAACATAGTTTCCTTCGTTTACCGAATAGATATTTCCGTTTTGAGGAAATTTCATGTTTGGGTGCGAAAGATAAAATGTGCCAATTGCCGGATTCAGAGTAAAACCATTTACGCCATGACCGGTTGTATACACCAACATGGTCGAAGTTCCATAAATTACATATCCTGCTGCTACCTGATTGATTCCCGGTTGTAAAAAATCCTCGCTTGTTACCGGAGTTCCTATTGGCGTTATTCTTCTAAAAACAGAAAAAATAGTTCCCACAGAAACATTTACATCAATGTTTGAAGATCCGTCAAGCGGATCCATTAAGATCACGTACTTATTATTATGACTGTTGTCGCTCCCCTGAACAGTAATAAAATCGTCGTTTTCTTCTGAAGCAATACCACAGACAATCTCACGGTTTATTAACGTCTGGATAAATACTTCGTTTGCATACACATCTAATTTTTGCTGGTCTTCGCCCTGAATATTCTGTTCGCCTGCAGCGCCAATAATATCCACCAATCCGGCTTTGTTTACTTTATAGTTTACGACCTTGGCCGCCAAACGTATAGAGTTGATAATTCGGGAAAGCTCTCCCGACGAATACTGAAATGCTTTTTGGTTCTCAATAATAAACTCTCCTAGTGTTTTATTGCGTTCTTCCATTGCTATATCGTTATAGTTTTTGATTATAAGTCACAAATATCGCTTTTTTTGTGAGAATGCTTCAAAAATTATTTTGTTAGTTTGCCACTATTGTATATTTGCTAATTAAATACGACAAGTATCAAATAAAAAAATACATTTTTAGCTAATAAACGCTTAATAATAAGAATATATGAATTGCTCCTACAAGAAATTCGTACAAACAAATTTTTAAAATATAAAGAGCTAATAGTATATTTAGGAAGAAAATAAATTGACAGAATATGAATATTAGAAAAGGAAATCCCGAAGATATGCAATCGGTTTTGGGATTAATACAGGAGTTGGCCATATTCGAAAAAGAACCGGAGGCCGTTGTAATTACTGTAGATGATTTAGTGCGTGATGGCTTTGGCGAAAAACCACTGTTTAATGTTTTTGTGGCTGAAATTGAAGATGAATCAAGCAACAAGGAAATAGTTGGAATCGCCCTTTATTATTACCGTTACTCTACCTGGAAAGGCAAAACCATACATCTTGAGGATTTAATTGTTAAGGAAAAAATGCGCGGCACAGGTTTAGGATCTGCGCTTTATGCTGAAATAATGAAGCAAGGCAAAAAAGATAACGTTCGAAGAGTAGAATGGAATGTTCTGGCCTGGAACACGCCTGCTGTAAATTTCTATAAAAATTCAGGAGCTAAAATCCTGGAAGACTGGCAAGTGGTTCAAATGGATGAAGCAGGAATTAATTCGTTTCTGGAAAAATTATAAAAAAATATTTAGCCACAGATTAAAAGGATTAAAATGATTTTTAAAATCTGTGTCAATTCGCCACGATTTTCACGAATTTTCACTAATTAATTAACTAAAAAAATCAGTAAAAATCATTTTAATCTGCGGCAGAAAAATAAAAAAATACTAGGTTTCATATAATCTGAAATCTAAAATTAAAAATCTAAAATTAAAAATGAGAGTATTTAAATTTGGTGGAGCATCGGTTAAAGATGCTGATGGAATTAAAAACGTATATGACGTTTTACAAAAAGTAGGTTATGAAGATGTTATTTTGGTCGTTTCGGCGATGGGAAAAACTACAAATGCTCTTGAAGTTGTCATCAAAAATTATTTTGAGAAATCAACAGAGTTAAATTCATCTGTACAGGAAATAAAAAAATATCACAATCAGATATTATTGGATTTATTTGATGATGAAAAACATGAAGTTTTTACTGCGGTAACTGCTCAGTTTTCTGAATTAGAATATTTCCTCGCTCATAATAAATCTCCTAATTATAATTTTGTTTACGATCAGGTGGTGAGTTTTGGAGAATTGATTTCGACTACAATCTTAAGTCATTATATGAATTACAGAGGTATTCAGACGCAATGGCTTGATGTTCGTAATTTTATTAAAACTAACGCGAATTACAGAGATGCTGAAGTTGATTGGGAAACTACTCAACAATTGATCAGTAAAAATGTAAAACGCAAAATATTAAACATCACACAAGGATTTTTAGGTGCTGATGAAAATAACTTTACAACAACTCTTGGTCGTGAAGGTTCTGATTATACAGCGGGAATTTTTGCTTATTGCTTAAATGCCGAAAGTGTAACGATCTGGAAAGACGTTCCGGGAGTTATGAATGCTGACCCGCGTTATTTTGAAAATGCAAGTTTGCTGAACCAGATTTCGTATCGTGAAGCGATCGAATTGGCTTTTTACGGCGCAACTGTTATTCACCCAAAGACATTACAGCCTTTACAGAAAAAGGAAATTCCTTTGTATGTAAAATCGTTTATCAACCCGTTATTAAAAGGAACCTGCGTTTCTAAAGGGGTTGATTTAGAACCACAATACCCTTGTTTTATTGTAAAAAGAAACCAGCTTTTGATCTCGCTTTCCTCAATTGATTTTTCTTTTATTATGGAAGAAAACATCAGTGAGATTTTTGCTTTGTTTCACGAATTCAAAATAAAAGTGAATCTGATTCAGAATTCAGCGATTAGTTTTTCTGTTTGTGTAGAGGATAAATTCGAAAACTTTAATGAATTGAATGCGATTCTTTCGAAAAAATTCAAAGTAGATTATAATGAAAATGTAACTTTATATACGATTCGTCACTTTACAGAAAATGCAGCACAAACTGTAGAAGACAATAAAGTGGTTTTGCTAAAACAAGTAAGCCGTGAAACAATGCAAATTGTTACTAAAGAGATTAATAACTAAATCTTTTTTATTAAGGTAATTATATAATTCAACTATATTTTATGGAAGGCTTCACTTTATGGTGAAGCCTTTTTACGTTTTAATATTTCGCTCCTTCTTCAAATCCTTAATTACTTTTTTCAACTCTTTAATCCGTTCTTCATATTGCTCAATTATTTTATCTGATAATTGGCTAATTATAAATTTTTCATCAGAAGGTTGATTTTGATGCCCCTTTAAATCTATCTCATTTTCAAACAACACTATAGGATCTATTTCAAAAATATTACAAATTTTATTTAGATGGATAGCCCAAGAATTACTTTCACCTCTCTCAATTCTTGCATATGCAGATTGTGATATGTGTAAAAAATCTGCTGCTTGCTCCTGTGATATGTTTTTTGATTGACGGATTTTTTTTAGCTTATTTCCTATAATCACATTCATAATTAATATTTTTACAAATATAAACATAAGAATTATTCTACAATTATTCGTTATTAGATTTATAATAACCGATTTTCGACTAATATTTTTTTCCAATTCATTATAAATTTGAATTTAATATTAACTATTAAAATTATTTAATTATGAAAAAATTAGAATTAAAGGAGATGGAACATTTATTAGCAGGCGCAAATCAGGCTAATAACAAATTAGACCTAATGCCAGAAGGAGGTAACGGTGGAGTAGGCACAAATTGTGCATTTTCAGTTGCTGGTGCCTTAATATTTGGAACTGGGGGAATTATCGCAGCTGCAACTGGTGGTGTAGGTGGTATTGCATTTGCAATGGCCGGTAGTTATTTCGGGTGGGGAATGGCTGCATATTCATGTAGTTAAATAGAACCAAAAAGCATCAAATATTTAGACCATAAATTATGTTTTTATCCAGATTCTTAATGAGTCTGGATAAAAACACTTATTCTTCAAAGACTTAATTACTTATTTAACTATTAATTTTTAAAGTATGAAATCAGCAGTTCAATATATTTTTATCATATTCATAATTTTTATCAATTTGCTTTTTTTCAAATACATTAATATAAATTCACTAAACCTTATACTATTAACTAGTCTCTTTAATATACTAACTTTCCCAATACTGTATTTATTTATGTCAATAGAAACTATTGCATCAATCCCTAGCCTTAAATACAATAATTTTAATAATCAAAACTCTAAAATTCCCAATAAAAAGATAAAAACATTTAATGAATTCTTTTTCTTATTGAGGCAACCAACAACGCTAATACTTATTATCTTCCCTTACACATTCATACTAAACAATAGTATTGATTTCGATATCTCAGCCTTAATAAACATTATTTTTATTCTTTTCGCATTATTCAACTTAATAGCAATTTCTATTTTAGTAAAATCCCTATACATTAAAAACTATTCTATTCTTATAACGGTAATAGGTATTCTATTTTCTATTACATCAACAACGGTACATTTTTCAAGAAAAAACATATTAAACATTACATTGTTTTTAACTGTATTCTTCTTTTTAACAATACTATTGATTTATCACATTAATAAAAAGGCAGAAAATGAATAAATCAAATTTTAAACTTCTTTTATTAATTATTCTATTTATTCTTCTTAATCAACTACTAACAATATTATTAGGTACTAACGAATTACTATCGCAAACACTAATAAAAACATATTCAAAGCACGACGTTGATCAATATTTACAATTTCAAAATAAATGGCAATGGATAAGTTATCCAATTATAGTCGTTTTGTTACTATTGAAAATCTCAATAATTACAACTATATTATATATCGGACTATTCTTTTCAAACATTAACATAAAGTTCAATACAATTTTAAATATTGCAATAAATGCTGAATTTATATTTCTACTAGTTCCAGTCTTCAAAATTCTTTGGTTTTGTTTCTTTCAAACAAAATATAATTTAGAAGACATTCAATATTTCTACCCTCTTTCAGCGCTAAATATTACTGGTTATAAAAACTTAGAAATTTGGTTCATTTATCCCTTTCAAGTTCTAAACTTATTTGAGTTCTTTTACATCATTTATTTAGGTTATGAAATAGGCAAGCTAACCAACACCAATACTGATTATGGATTAAAAATAGTTGCCTTAAGCTATATACCAAATCTTTTGTTATGGGTAACTGCCGTAATGTTTTTTACACTTAATTATTCTTAAAATGTCAGCATTCAGAAAAATTTCCCTTATCGTATATAGCATTTTTATTATTATAGTTATCATTTAGATACTTTTTTTTTAACGCAGATTTTACTCAAACTTTACTTTCAATTCTGTCAATGACTTGTTTAATAATTTCCTTACTTCTAAACAGAAAACAAGAACAATGAGAAGGCCAATAAAAATATTTCTTTCATTATTATTTATTAGTGCTTTTCTTTTTTTAAGCTACAGGACAATCAATAAAATAGCCTTTAAAAATGAAGTGAAAAAGAATATAAAAACGATTCCTGCCTTTTTATATCAAAATATAAAAGGTGGCGTTTTCACCAATCAAAACTTAAAAACAGAAACTTCAGTTATTTTTATTTATTTCAATACAGAATGCGAATATTGTAACGAAGAAGCTCAAATGATACATCAACATATAAAAAAATTTGGGAATGTTCAAATCCTCTTTATTTCATTTGAGAATATCGAACAAATTAAAAAATTCGCTCAAAACCATCAACTAATTAATCATGATAACGTTCATTTTCTACATGACAGTAAAAACACTTTCGCTTCTACATTTGATATAAATTCATTGCCCGGTTTACTACTGTATGACAGAAACCAAAATCTAATTGAAAAAGTAAAAGGGCAGACAAAACCAGAAATTTTGATTAAAAAATTAAATAATGAATAATGAACTTAAAACATATTGAAAAAACCCATACATTACAACTTGACCAATCTGATTGTGGTGCTGCTTGTTTATTATCAGTTATAAAGTTTTATAAAGGCGGTAATTCTGTAGAAAAAATTAGAGAATTAAGCGGTACAACGAAGCAGGGAACTACAATGCTGGGTTTGTATCAGGCAGCAAAGCAATTAGGCTTTTCGGCAGATGGCTGCGAAGCTGATATGCAAGCTTTAATTGACCATAAACAACCTGCAATTTTACATACTGTAATCAAAAACCAATTACAGCATTATATTGTTTGTTACGGCTACAATGAAAAAAACGGATTCTTAATTGGAGATCCCGGAAAAGGAATTTACCACTTATCAGAGCAGGAATTAGAAAAAATATGGATTTCAAAGACCTGTTTAACACTATTACCAAACACCAATTTTATAACTCAAAAAGTAAAGCAAAATGATCAGAAGAAATGGTTTCTCGATTTATTAAAAGACGATTATAAATTAATCGGAATTTCTATTCTGCTCGGTGTTATAGTTGCCGGATTAGGATTGGCAATGGCTTTGTTTTCTCAAAAACTCATTGATGACATTCTTCCATCAAATAATACAAAAAAATTAATTTCGGGCATTATATTATTATCTATTTTACTCTTTGCCCGAATTGGAATATCTGTTTTAAGACAATATTTCACATTACAACAATCAAAAGATTTTAATAATCGTATCAATAATAGTTTTTTTTCTTCATTGTTACAGCTACCAAAACCTTTTTTTGATACACGACAAACAGGCGAACTTGTATCTAGATTAAATGATACTCAACGTATACAAAACGTGATAAAAACGCTTGCTAATTCTTTAATAATAGATGCGTTGTCTATAATCATTTCATTAATTTTTCTGTTTACATATTCTTGGGAACTAGGTATAATTTTAATTATAAGCTTACCCGTATACTTTTACATTATTTATCGAAACAATGGGAAAATCATTAATACGCAAAAGGATATAATGCAGAGCTATGCTCATAATGAAAGTAATTTTATTAATAGTATTCAAGGAATTTCAACTATAAAAAATGACAATAAACAAAGTATCTTCAACAAATTAAATCGAAACATTTTTGCCAATTATCAGGAGAAAATAATTAATCTGGGAAAAATAAACATTACTCTTTTCTGGCAGTCTGGTTTGGCTAATGTTGTTTTCGTTATTGGTATTTTAATTTACACCTGTCTACAAGTATTTAATAAAGAAATTAAAATTGGGGAATTGATGGCAATTTTAGGAATCACAGGTTCATTACTTCCTTCAATCGCAAATTTAGCCTTAGTTTCGATCCCCATAAATGAGGCTAAAATTGCTTTTAACAGAATGTATGAATTTGCATCAATTGAAAAAGAATGCGAAGATGGGCTTAAAATTTCTGAAATTAAAAAAATATCAATTCAAAATCTCTCTTTTCGATTTGCAGGAAGAAGTGAACTTTTTCATCATTTAAATATTACTATTGAAAAAGGAAAACTTACTGCCATTGTAGGAGAAAGCGGAAGCGGAAAAAGCACAATAGGACAGATTTTGCAACGTTTTTATTCATTCGAAAATGGAAATATAATTGTAAATAATAAACATCAACTTCATGAAATTGGACTTAAAAACTATAGAGATTTATTAGCTGTAATTCCTCAGCAAATTACAATTTTTAACGGAAATGTAATTGACAATATTCTTCTTGGAGCAAGTGACACAGCTGAAAATATATTAGACTTTATTACTAAATATGGTTTTGATATTTATTTTAATCAACTACCTCAAGGATTAATGACGCTTTTAGGTGAAGAAGGAATCAATTTAAGCGGTGGACAAAAGCAGCTTATTGCTTTTGCCCGAGCGTTATATAAAAAACCACAATTTTTGATTCTTGATGAAGCAACTTCAGCAATGGATCGAAACACCGAAAATTTTGCAATGCAGTTACTTCAAAAAGTAAAATCTAAATGTGCAATTCTATTTATTTCACATCGTTTAAACAGATTAAAAAATACAGCAGACACCATTTATATTTTAGAAAACAGAACTATTTCATTATCGGGAAATCATAATGAATTGATGGAAAGTAATAATTATTATAGCGAATATTGGAATGCTAATTAATTTTTTAGTTCTACCTCGCCCTATTATTCTCTGTCTGCTCAATCTCTGTTTTCTTAAAAGCTGGTTTTTTCGAATTTCCAAAACTATAAGTGGCAATCAATTTAAAATAATTGGTGGTATACGTTCTGTGATAATAAATTTCAGTTTGTCCTACGTCATAATTACCGGAAACCATAAAGTCATGAAAGATATCATTTGCGGTAAAATTGAGTTTTAGCGCCTCTTTAAAAAAGTTTCTCTCGATTCCTAATGTTACCGTTGAACGGCTGTTATCTGTTCCCAATCCATAACCTCTGTCTCCCAAATACCAGGCAAGAAGCTGGATTTTAAAAACATTAGGAATTGTAAATGTATTATTAGAATAAAAGTAAAATTGAGGTTTTACAGGACTAAAAACATACGAATAATAATGGTCTATTGATTTCGTTAAGTTAACACTTACTGTGTTTGTTGAGTTCCACCATTTGACATTAAAAGACCTCGAAAGTGAACTAAAAAACACATTTCCGGCTTCAAGATTTATGGCCTTTAAAATATAACTGTTTGGCGTATCTCCCCTCAAAGCGGCTCCTGAAATGGGATCAATTTTATACGTATACCCTATTTTAAAATCAAACTTTTTATACATTGTACCAAATTCAAAAGCATGTGTTTTTTCAGGAAGCAAATTCGGGTTTCCTTCTATTGTCGTAAACGGATCCTGATAAATAACATAAGGATTCAAAGCCTGATATCTAGGTCTTGTAATTCTGGAAACATACGAAAAATGCGCTTTCCAGTCTTCGGAAATATCCATGTTCACAAGTACATTGGGAAACAAGTTGGCGTAACTTTTCCCGAATTTCTGGATTCCGCTTGCATTTGTATATAAGTCGTAGCTCGTTTTTTCGGCCCTTGCCCCAACTAAAAAATTGACTTTCTCACCCAGTGCAGTTCCATAACTAAAATAAGCCGCAGCAATTTTTTCATTGTATGTAAAATCACTCGAAAGTTCCTTATTCAATTCAAAATCCATAACATCGGCATCAGCAGTTAAGAAATCAGTTCCTGATTTTATAGTGGCATAACTGAACTTGGCTCCCATTTCAAGTTTAGTTTTTTCAGTAACTTTCTTAAAATAATCAGCTTGTACAGCGGCGATATTAATGGTGTTTCCAACATCATTTTTCAGATATTTTTTGGCGTTTCCGGTTTGAACAAAACTATTTTCTTCAATAAAATCCCGTATTGTTCCGTTGTAATTAGAATATTGAGTTCCTATAAATAAAGACGATCCTTTGGCATCTGTTATCACATTGTAATTCAAATTGATAAACTGATTGAGCAGCACATCATTTTTAGCAATATCTGTCGCATAAAAACTATTTCCGGAATTATTTGTAATCGAATTTCTGCTATTGACTGCACCGCCTAAATCTTCAATATTACCGCTATATGCCAATGAAATATAACTTTTTTCAGAAAAAGTATATTGCAATCCAAATCCAAAATTCGAGTAATTATTAAATTGTCTCTGCCAGTCTGTTGTCAATACAGACTGCATATACTCATCAGGATTCGGGCGCGTTCTTGTGGTATACAACAATTCCCTTCCTTTGCCTAACTGAAGTCCGTAATTGGTAATAAAAGAAAATTTTCCTTTGGTATAATTAAAATCCAAAAGCGTATTTGTACTCGTTCCTGCAAAATCAGAAACGGTCACTTGCTGACTCGCCGTTCCCATCATACCGTTTTCGATATTTTTTTTGGTAATAATATTGATCACTGCTTTTCCTTCGGCATCATATTTTGAGGATGGATTCGAAATGACTTCAATCTTTAGAATTTGCGAAACCGGAATTGCCGCAAAACGTTCGTAATTAATCAAAATCCCATTGAGATAAATAATGGCTTCTCCTTTTCCCAGAACACTTATCTGTCCTTCGGCTACAATAACATTGGGAACCCTGCCCAATAATTCATTAACAGAACTGCTTGTCGAAAGCAAGGTATTAGCGACATTGACATCAAGGTTTCCGTTGGCAGAATATTTTACTAACGAGGCTTGTTTTTTAATAACAACTTCGTTTAATTCATTATTTTGATTAGGAATTTTTTCGGGAATTGTTGGCTTAGATTGTGCTTTTATTTCTAAGGCATAAAAAAGAAAGCAATAAATGTAAATGAAAACAGAAATTAGGAATCTCATAGATTTGGCAATTTAAAATTTGACTTTGTTGGGACAAAAGTCTGTTCTAAATTGCAGGATGAAGTAATCGAAACAGAAATCAGGAGTACGAATTTATAAATTCACACTATGCTTTAAGCTTGTAAAGCCTGAAGTTGATAGTTTAAAGGTGTGGTTCCGGTATGTTTTTTAAAAGCTGCAAAAAAAGTCGATTTAGAATTAAAACCAACATCATAACCAATAGATTCTAATGTAAGTTTATCGTTTGAGGTTATTATTTTGCAAGCTTCCTTTATCCTAAACTCATTTACGAAACTGGTAAAATTCTTATTCAGGTTATTATTTAAAAACTGCGACAATTGATGACTTGAAATATTGAGTTCCTGAGATAAATCCTGTAAACTTAAATTAGAATTTTTATACCATTCTTTTTCAATCATTATTTTTTCCAGTTTTCCGGATAAAACTGTTGCTTCAACCGAATCTATTTTTTTGCCCGAAGTTTTGGGACCATTTAATAAAAACAAATCATCTGTTCTTTTTCGATATAAAAGAATAGAAATAATTAAATACAGGATAAGAGAAAAAACAACTCCACCACTAATATAAGTAGCCGCAGCAGCACGCATTAAAGCAAGAAAATAAAAAAAGAACAAAAGGAAATTGCCTAGAAACAACATTCCAAACCACATTTCTGAAGGAGTTGTTTTGTGCTTTTTACTGATAATCTTTTGCAGAATTCCCCTAATAGTAAATCCGGAAAAAACAATATAAACAAACCATTGAAAATAAATCGCTTTTATAAAATACTGTACCCAAAATTTTGGATAATACTCGTAAGGAAAAACAAGTCCGATTGTAATAATAAATAAAGCCCAAAACAGAAGTGTAAGTTTCCATGATTTTGGCATTATATTGATTTCCTCAACGGCTGATTTCAGGAAATAATACAAACACGGGCCTATAAAAAAACAAGCTGTCAGACCAAACTGCAAATACATTTTGGGCAAATCCGGATGAAAATAAACAAACACCGATTTTCCAATTCGGATACTTAGAGCAAATAAGAGCGCGCCTAAGAAATAGTTTGTCAGGAATTTTTTTCTGGTAAAAAAGAAGAAATAGATACTTAGAACAATTCCGTTAAAAGCTCCTAATGCACTAAAAAAGAATAAGAGTTCTTTGCTGGTATCCATAATTTAAGTTTGTTTTATCCTCACAAAGCTAAAAAAAATTATGACTTTAATGTTTTTTTATCCTTCTTCAAATCCCTAATTACTTTTTTCAACTCTTTTATACGTTCCTCATATTGTTCAATTATTGGATCTGAAACTTTATCTACATTATCAATAGAAGATATCGTTTTATTCTTCAATTCTACTTTTAGCAGATCTTCAGGAGTTATTTGAAAAATTTTACAGATGGTTAAGATATGATTAGCCCAGGAACTACTTTCGCCGCTTTCCATTCTGGCATATGCTGATTGGGATATATGAAGACAGTCTGCCACTTCTTCTTGTGACATATTTTTATTCTTTCGAAGTACCTTAAGTTTATTACCTACAACAATATTCATATTTTATGGTATTTTTCCTTATAACTAACAGAGGACAGTTTTATAAAAATATACTCACAAAATCCCGATTATTTTCAAATAAAAAAACAGCGATAAATTACTTATTAAAATACCCGATAATCACATAATAAAAAGCCTTACAAAACAGTAATTTAGAGTTGCCAAAAAACAAATAGATATTTCCTGAAAAATCAGAGATAAATCTAATGAGAACATAACCGCTAAAATTAAAAAAATGAACAATCCAACATTGTTTTTATGTCTTCTGATAATAATTATTGCGCTGGGATATCGATTTTCGAAAAAGCATCGTTAAAAATCTATCTGCAAATTAATAAATGTAAAGCGCTAAAAAAACATGGAAATTAACAATAAACCCGATCAGGAAAACCAAAACGAATGGCACAATGATCCAAATAACTGGATTTGGGGAATGTTTTATTACAACCCAAAAGACCACAGATTATTTCCTCCTAAAAGAATAAAAGAATTTGGCTGGACCATAAATTTTGCTAATCCAAATTCTGTTTTTATTGCCTTGATTATAATTGCAATTCTTCTAATTTTGGGAGAAAATGCCCATAATTAAATTCAAAAAAACCGGGTAATTATTCCTGATTAATATTCATTACATGAAATTCTTTTTATTCAAATACAGCATGGCTATTATAAGCTGTCTTTATTTAGCTTACTTTTTTTATAGTCCGGATCACACAGGCAATATGATAAAAGCCGGGACTTCAATTGTATTGGCACTTTCGATTTCTGTCTCTATGTATCACGGGATAAAAAGCAAAAAATAACGTTCAAAAACCTACAGTAAATCCCAAAATCAGAGACTCGGCATTTACCAATTATAAATACTACTTTTGACTTTTTAGAGTTAAAGTATTTATGTTTAAAAAATTACTGTTTTTAACGGTTTTTATCTGGTATTCCGGGCTTCAGGCACAGGAAACGGAATCATCGTACAAAACCAAAAAAGTAATTGTAAGCCGGGACACGATTCATCTCGAAGAATTCAGCATAAATCCAGGTTTTTTCGAAATTCTGAATACTAAAAAACAAACCATAGATACGGCTTTTTATAAAATCGATTTCCAAAAAGGAACTTTAGTTTTAAATGAAAAAGCCGGTTCGGTTTCAGACACTTTAATTGTAAATTATTTAAAATATCCTGATTTCCTAACCAAAGAATACAGCCTTTACAAATCAGATCAGGTGGTTACCAATGATGTAGGTTCAGAAAGATTATACCGAATTGATAATCCATCGGCTAAAAAAGTTACTCCGTTTGATGGCTTGCTTACATCCGGAAGTATTACGCGTGGCGTTACCGTTGGAAACAATCAAAATACGGTTTTAAACTCTAATTTAGATCTTCAGATTACCGGAAAAATCTCCGACAAAATTAGCCTTCGGGCATCGTTGCAAGACAATAACATTCCATTACAGGATGGCGGTTACTCGCAAAAACTCGATCAATTTGATAATATTTTTATAGAACTTTTTAGTGACGACTGGAATATTCGTGCCGGAGATGTTTTTTTAGAAAACAGAAAAACGCAATTTCTGAATTTCAATAAAAAAGTACAGGGGCTTTCGACCAGTTTTAATTTTGGTACCGAAGAAAGCAAAACCAATATTTTCGCATCGGTGGCTTTTGTAAAAGGACAATATGCTAAAAGTACTTTTACGGGACAGGAGGGCAATCAGGGACCTTATAAATTGAAAGGACAAAATGGCGAATTATATGTTTTGGTCATTTCAGGATCAGAACGCGTTTATGTAAATGGTATTTTGCTAAAACGGGGCGAAAACAACGATTATGTTATTGATTACAATGCCGGAGAAATTACCTTTACGTCGCTTTTTACCATTACATCAGAAATGCGAATCAATGTTGAATATCAATATTCTGAACGAAATTATAACCGACTCGTAACTTATGCCGGCGCCACGCATGAAAACAAAAACTGGAGTTTTGCCGGTTATGTTTATTCTGAAAATGATATGAAAAATCAGCCATTGCAGCAAAATCTCTCTACGGAACAGGTTCAGGTTTTAAGTCAGGCGGGAGATGATCCTAATTTAATGAAAGCTCCATCTGCTTATGAAGATACTTATGCTGATAATAAAATACTCTACAAAAAAATACTCGTTGATGCGGTTGAAGCTTATGAATATTCTAATGATGCCAGCAATGTTTTATACAATGTTAAGTTTAGTCTTGTGGGCAATAATGCCGGAAATTATATTATTCAGAACAACAACTCGGTAGAACGCATTTATCAATATGTTGCTCCGGTCAACGGAATTTTGCAAGGAAATTATGAGCCTATTATACAATTGGTCGCACCTATAAAATTGCAGGTCGCGACTTTTTTAGGAAAATACAACCCTGACGAAAAAACTCTGGTTGACTTTGAAATTGCCATAAGCAACAACGATAAAAATTTATTTTCGAAAATTGATGATGGCGATAATAGTGGAATTGCACTTAAAACCAACATTAAAAAACGTCTTTTTACACGCGAATGGACTTTAGATGGTTTTGCAAATTACCAGTTTGTTCAGCAGGATTTTCGTTCTGTTGAGCGTTTGTATAATATTGAATTCAGCAGGGACTGGAATTTAAATGAGACTCTTTTAGGCAATCAGAGTTTACTGGTTACAGGTTTTAATTTTGATTTATTTGCTAAAAAACAGACTTCAAATATCGGTTTGTTTACCTATCAGTTTGAAAAGTTAGATTATTCTGAAAGTTATTCAGGATCGAGGCACACCACCACGGCACTTTTCAAATTAAAACAATGGACAATCGAAAATCAGGGCAGTTTTATGAATAGCGACGCTACAAGTTCGACTTCAAAATTTATCCGAAATCAAACCAGAACCAAATATCATTTTGGCAAAAACTGGATTGGTGCCAGCATGCAAATCGAAGATAATCAGCAAAAAGATAAAATAACGAATCAGTTTTCGGCTTTAAGCCAAAGATTCACAGAATACGGAGCTTTTATTGGCCGGGGTGACAGTACAAGTGTTTTTGTAGAACTTGGATATCTTCAGCGTCGAAACGATAGTTTGCAAAACGGATTATTGGAGCATGTAAACAATTCGCAGACCTATTATCTGAAATCAAAACTAATTCAGAATAAAACCACTGATTTGGCCGTTTATGCCAGTTATCGTAATCTTGATTTCACCAATTCATCCCGAAAAAATGAACCTTCGTTAAACTCCAGGGTTTTGTACAACGATCGTTTTTTTAATCAATTCATGCAAATTGGTACCACTTACGAAACCAGTTCCGGAACGATTGCACAACAAGAATTTACGTATGTAGAAGTTCCAACCGGACAAGGAGTGTATACCTGGAATGATTATAATGGCAACGGAATTCAGGAATTAGAAGAATTTGAAATTGCTGCATTTCCCGATCAGGCAAGATTTGTCCGAATATTTTTGCCCAATCAGGTTTACATCAAAACCAATCAGAATAAATTTTCGCAATCTGTTGCTTTAAATCCGTTTCAATGGCAAAACGAAACAGGATTCAAAAAAATCGCTTCGTATTTTTACAATCAGACTTCTTTTATTATGGATCGAAAAGTAAAAAGCAAAGGCGAACGTTTAGAACTGAATCCGTTTGATTCATCTGAAGAAAACATTTTAGGATTAAATTCGAGTTTTAGAAACAGTTTATATTACAATCGTGGAAAACAAAAACATTCTGTTACCTACACCTATCTTATTAATAAAGGCAAGAATCTACTTTCGATAGGATCCCAAAATATCAGAAACAGTTCGAACCAATTGCAATACACACATTTGTATCAAAAAAGCTGGCTATTTAATTTCTTCACCAAAACTATTAATACCAATTTAGTTTCAAAAGACTTTGTCGAAAAAAACTATGATTTAAAAGGATATCAGGTGGCACCAAAAATCAGTTACTTGTTTTCTAAAAACACAAGTCTGGATTTCTTTTATGAATTTCAGAACAAAGAAAATCAAATTGGAGATTTTGAAACCCTGGTTCAAAACAGGCTTGGAACTTCTTTTTCATTTGCCGGAGAGAAAAAAGTAATCTTAAACGGAGAATTTTCTTTTTATCAAAATAAGTTTAACGGAAATGAGTTTTCATCAGTAGGTTTTCAGATGCTTGAGGGGCTTCAGGAGGGACAAAACTTAGTCTGGAAATTGCTCTTACAGAAGAATATAACACAATTCCTGGATATTAATTTAAATTATCAGGGCAGGAAAAGCGAGACCGGATCTGTTGTTCATACGGGCAACATTCAGCTTCGTGCTTATTTTTAACACGTTATGAGAAACGTATTAATAATTTGACTAATTTTAATTGAATTTTTAAACTTGCAACCCTATGAAAAAATTATTATTACTTTGTTTGATGGTGGTTTTATCTACCAACTTCTACGCCCAGGAAACCGCTACAAAAACGGCTAAAAGTAAAACTGAAGCTACTGCTAAAAAAGCTAAATCTGATGCTGACAAAGCAAAAGCCGACGCAAAAAAAGAAGCTGCAAAATCTAAAAAAGCAGCTAAAGACGCCACCGATGCTTCGGCAGCAAGTACCACAGCAACTAAAAAAGCAGCCGATAAAGAAGCTGCAAAAGCTAAAAGCGACGCTACTAAAGCTTCAAAAAAAGCAACCTCAGCAGCAGATGATGCTAAAAAAGCAGGAACTAAAGCTGATGCTGCAGCCAAAACAGCTAAAAAAGATGCTACAGCAACTACTAAAACTGCTACTAAAACATTAAAAGAAACTAATGAAAAAGCTCCTAAAGTAGCCGATAAAGTGACCGGAGAATACAACGGGAAAAAAGTATATACGGGACCAAAAGGCGGTAAATACTACATCAATAAAAACGGAAACAAAACGTACATTCAGGATTAGTGAAAGCTACTGAGGTACTAAGGTACTAAGTTTCTAAGACGCTAAGATTAATAAAAAACCGAACTATAGTTCGGTTTTTTTTATTTACACAGCAAAAAAACTTAGAAGCTTAAATCAGAGTTAATAATTTAGTAATATGTGCGAAATACCATAAAAAGCTTATTTCTTTATCTTCGTTTTTAAAAAGCGTTAAACTATGAGCATTGACTATTCTGCGAACAAAACAATTTTAGTTGCTCCATTAAACTGGGGACTTGGCCACGCCACAAGATGTATCCCAATTATAAAAGCGCTTCAGGAAAAAAATTTCATCCCAATTATTGCATCGGATGGAGTTGCACTGGCATTATTACGAAAAGAATTCCCATACATACAAACACTCGAGTTACCTTCTTATCATATTGAATATGCTAAAAATGGTAAAAACTTTAAATGGAAATTGATTAAAAGCCTGCCTAAAATGATCGTGGCTATTTTAGACGAGAAAAAAATGGTGAATCGATGGATCAAAAAACACGGGATCGACGGCATTATTTCAGATAATAGATTGGGCGTTTTTAGTAAAAAAGTACCATCTGTTTTCATGACACATCAATTGAATGTAATGACTGGAAATACGACCTGGTTTACGAGTAAATGCCATCAATATATTATAAAAAAATACAACGAATGCTGGGTTCCGGACACCAATGAAAAAGTAAATTTAACCGGAGACTTAGGCCATCTTAAAACAAATCATCTCAATTTAAAATACATTGGACCTTTGAGCAGAATGCGAAAAAAGGAAACGCCAAAATTATATGATTTAATGGTGATTTTGTCTGGCCCTGAACCTCAGCGCACTTATTTAGACGAAAAATTACAAAAAGAAGTGGCCGGTTATAACGGTAAAGTTGTTTTTATACAAGGTATCGTCGAGAAAACCCAAACCAAATGGCAGGCAGGAAATGTGACGTATTATAATTTTATGAACTCAAAACAATTGGAACAAACATTTAACGAAAGTGATTTTGTTTTATGCCGTTCCGGTTACACCACCGTTATGGATTTGGCTAAATTGGGTAAAAAAGCCTTTTTTATTCCCACTCCTGGGCAATATGAGCAAGAGTATCTGGCGATAAAACTTCAGGAAGAAAATCTGGTACCGTATGCAATGCAAAACGACTTTACCATTGATGAGCTTTCAAAAGTAAAGTCGTTTAAAGGTTTAACGCAATTTAACGAAGATATTGACTGGGATTCGCTGTTTACCGTTTTCGAGGATTAATTTTAGAAATTAAACTGAGCCTGTAAACGCAGCAAATTTCCTTGCTGACGGTTGATAGGAAGCGCACTGTCTTCGAAAGTTCTGTCGGCTATGACATATTCTGCTGTAAACTCAAAAGCTTTAATAGGCTGCCATTCTATACCAATTTCATAATCGCGAACTACATAACTCCTTGAGTCTTTTTCGTATTTTTTTCCTCCATCATAATATTGAAATTTTGCAAAAGGATAAATATGTTGTTTTTTAATATCTAATTTATAATTCAGTAAAACATAACCTCCGTTTAAATCTGTTTCGTCAACCGTGTTGGTCACGGTATTGTATCGCGGTCCTGTACCAATATTATATTCGGTCTGGATTCCGAAAGGTCTTGGGTACAAAACAAACGTGGCTCCTACTCTTTGGTCCTTTACGTATTGAGGATCGTTTACTTTTACACCGGGTGAGATTTCGCCAGTAAAAGCCCATTTTCCTGTATAGGCCTGAATTCCCGGTTCAATAATCTGACTACCAATAACGAAAGGATATGTTACTCTTGCCACAACATTCAGATCTCTGTTTCCATCTAGTTTATTGGCAATTTGTCCGTTGTAAACTCCAAAAGCAAAAACCCCAAAATCGCCTGAACCTTTGTAACCGTCTTTTACCAGCATGGCAAAACGTTCCCTGATTTCGGCTGGAGCCCAATAAAAAAATAATCCCAGATCACGTTCGTTTAATATCGCACTATTCATGGCATCGTTACGATCCAGGGCCAAACGCTGCGAACTGGATTGCATATTTTCGAAGCCATACGGAATCTTACTTTGCCCTACACGAACGCGATATTCTCTTTTTTTATCAAAAGAAAGATCGAAATACAAATCACGAATCTGAACAAAATTTTGGATTCCAGTACTTGGCGAACTGGCAAAATCAGGCTGAAAATAGAAAAATACATTAGGATGTACTTGTCCTGAAAAGACTAAACGGGCACGACGAATAAAAAGTCCGTTGTTTGCTTTTGCATCCGGATCTGTAGACGTTGTTCCCCATGATTTATCACATTGTTCGCAGGAAACTTTATCATTTGTTGAAAAAAGACCATTGTAACGTATTTGTGCATAACCTCTTAAAGAGATTCTGTCATACCAGTGTTCTTCAACTCCTCCGCCAGATTTAGTATCCGGAAGTTTTGCTTTGTTGATAGAATCTAAAATACGCATTACTTCGTTTTTTACATCCTGTTTATTTAATTCCTGTGCATTTGACGCGCAGGTTATGAGCAATAAAACGGCTAAAATTTTTCTTTTTATCATCCTTTCTCTAATTCCCTTAATTTCAAGGTGCAAAGATGACTCACCTATGTTAAGAAATCATTAACAAGATGTTACTATAATAAAAATTTAATGTTACGAAGTTTTGCCTTACGTTGATTAATTGTTAAGCGCCCTGTTTCAAGGCACTTAACGCAAACCAGATCACAATTACTTAACTTCGGTTTTTATATTTTTATGGGCTTTTTCGAGTGTAAATGAAAATTCAGAACCAATTCCGAACTCACTTTCTACATATACTTTCTCTTTATGAGCTTCAATAATATGTTTTACAATGGCTAATCCAAGACCAGAACCACCTTCAGATCGGGTTCCGCTTTTATCTACTCTGTAAAAACGTTCAAAAAGTCTTGGAATATTCTGTTTTTCAACTCCTTCTCCGTTATCACTAATTCTGATTAAAACTTTTTTCTTGGTTAAATTTACAACACCAACTTCTGTCAATCCGCCATCTTTACCATATTTAATAGAATTGACAATCAGATTCTCCAGAACTTGCTGAATCCTGTCCTGATCTCCACGCACAATAACTGATTGTACATTTTTACTTTCAAAAGCGAGTTTGATTTTCTTTTTATCGGCTTTCATTTCTAACAGATCAAAAACATTCTGAATCAGCTCTACGATATTAAAATCAGTCATGTTCAGATCCAGATCTCCTGATTCTAATTTGGTGATCATATCTAAATCTTCGACTATATATATAAGACGTTCAACCCCTTTTTCGGCACGTTTCAGGTATTTTTTTCGGATCGTTTTATCATCCATCGCGCCATCCAGCAAAGTCGACACATAGCCCTGAACCGTAAACAAAGGTGTTTTAAGTTCATGAGAAACGTTTCCTAAAAATTCTCTTCGGTATTGTTCACGAATTTCTAGCATTTCGATTTCCAGCTTTTTATCTGTAGCAAACTTTTTTACTTCGCGCGAAAGGGTTTCCATATCAGTAGTAATAGGCTGATTGATAAGTGTTGTTGATTCTAACAAGGAAACCTCATCGTAGATTTTCTTTACTCGTCTGTAAATAAAACGCTCTACACGATATTGTAATACCAAAAATGAGAAAATATAAATGGAAATAATGAAGATGATCCCAAATGCAACCTGATGTTTCAGTTGGTTTTTATAGAACAAATTCATCAGGATCAGCACAAATCCCGTCCCGAAAAGACTGATATATAATGCCGACTTTACAGCAAATTTGTATGTTTTTTTAAAATTAATTTTCATTTGAAACAGCCAGGCTTTTTAAAATAATGAACCATTAAGAAATTAAGAAAAATTAAGTTTCTCTTTGGGTTTAATGCATTTTATAAGAATTAATATTTGAACTCAAAAACCATATAAGAAATAGAAGGTTACAGGAACTTCAATTCTTATATGGTTTAAATTTTATTTAATGCTTTAACCAGTCAAGATTAGTTTAAGTCTTAATTTCACTTAATCCTTAATGGCTTAAAACATTTTTATATTTATTCGATGTTTAAAAATTAAATTCTAAACTTCAAATTTATAACCAACACCTTTGATGGTTTTAAAAAGGTCTTCTCCTATTTTTTCGCGTAGTTTTCTAATGTGAACATCAATTGTTCTTCCGCCCACTACAACTTCATTACCCCAAACTTTATCCAGGATTTCGTCTCTTTTAAAAACCTTTCCTGGTTTTGAAGCCAATAAATAAAATAATTCGAATTCTTTTCTTGGTAAAGCAATTTCTACATTGCCTTTTATGATCTTGTATTCCTCACGGTTAATCTCGATTCCGCCAACATTTAAGGTATCGCTAACGACTTCTTGTTCTTTTAACCTTCTTAACAAAGCCTTTACTTTGCTTACCAATAATTTTGGTTTTATTGGTTTGGTGATATAATCATCTGCACCTGCATCAAAACCAGCAACTTGTGAGTAATCTTCGCTTCTGGCAGTTAAGAATGTTATGATAACATTATTTAATTCAGGGATTTTTCTGATGTGTTCGCAAGCTTCCATTCCATCCATTTCGGCCATCATTACATCCATAATAATTAGGTCCGGCAATTCTTTCTGAGCCTTTGCTATTGCTTCTTTTCCATTTGAAGCAGTAACAATCTGGTAGCCTTCCTGAGCAAGGTTATAGCCAACGATTTCTAAGATATCTGGTTCATCGTCAACTAATAAAATCTTGGTTTGTGTTTTTTTCATAAATAGCAAAAATTGAGATTTTTACATCAAATTTTCTTGATTATACATTCGATGTTTTTTATTTCACAGCGTAAATATACTAACAAAATAACCGTTAAAAATTGCGGTTAACGGTAATTTAATCTGGTAACAATTTGATAATCTACAAGACACAAAAACATAACAAGTGCCTAACATGAACTTTACACGGCGTTTCTTTCTTTGCACAAAAATAAATCAAACACAACACAAAAATGAAATTCAATTTAAAATTTCTATTTATTACATTATTTATTTGTACGATTTCGGTCGCGCAAAACAAAGGTACGATTTCTGGTGTATTAACCGATAAAGAAACCAACAATCAGCCTTTACCTTTCGCAAATGTTTTAGTAAAAGGGACTACAACAAGTGCGAACACTGACATTGACGGAAAATATTCGTTGAGCGTAAATCCGGGAAACTACATTCTTATTTTTAGTTTCGTTGGATATGAATCTGTAGAACAGCCCGTAACTGTTAAAGCTAATGAAAACACAAAGCTTAATCAGGTACTCTCATCAGGAAGTTTTACTCTTAAAGATGTGGTTGTAAAATCATCTGCAGTAAACAAAGAAAAAGAAACGGCCTTGTTACTGGACCAAAAAAATGCTGTTGTTATCAAACAAAGTATTGGAGCTCAGGAAATGTCCAGAAAAGGAGTTAGTGATGTCGAGGCAGGTTTGACAAAAATAACAGGAATCACTAAAGTAGACGGAAGGGGTCTATTTGTGAGAGGTCTGGAGGATCGTTACAACAGCTTATTACTTAATGATTTAGCTGTTCCATCAAACAATCCATTTAAAAAAATCATTCCTTTAGATATTTTCCCAACTGATATTGTAAGTGTTTTAGAAACATACAAAACTTTCAATCCTAATTTATACGGTGATTTTGCCGGAGCTACTTTTAATATCATAACAACTGCTACCGGAAAAAGTCAAACGAAAATTAATTTTGGAGCTGGTTACACTATCAACAATAACCTTAAAAAGTTTCTTATTTCTCAAGACGCAACCTCAACATCAGATTTTTTCGGGTTTTCAGGCAACGAAAGAGATTTACCATCTGCATTAACTAAAACTCCTAGTAACCAAACATTAACTACAGACCAAGCCGCAAATGGATTTGGTTCAGGTTTTGACGTTAAAAGTGATGTGGCACCATTAAATACAAGTTTTGGAGTTACCCATTCGGAAAAATTCAACGTAGGCAAAAAACAAAACGTATTTCAATATTTGATATCCCTTAACTATGAGAATAAATATCAAATTAGAAGCGGAGCTGACAGAATTTTCAATACTGCACAAGGAAACTATGATAATGATTTAACTACGACACAGTATAAATTTATTACAAATTCATCTGCATTATTGGGTTTAACTTATAAAACAAAAAGACTTTCTCTTACATCAAACACGATCTATCTAAAATCGACTGAAAATATGATACAAGATCAGTTAGGTTATACCAATTCTAATGCAGCCCAGACAAATGGCTTTATAAGAATGAATCAATTGCAAGAGTCTACTTTTTTTAATACACAATTGTTTGGTAATTATAAAATAACCGAAGATGAAAGACATACTATAAAATCTGGTATCTCATTCTCTACCACACAATACGAACTTCCTGACAGAAAATCTTTCAAGGGTATTAAGATGGATGACAATACAACTTCAATATCCTATACAGGTAATAGTATAACCAGACAATATCTTGATTTTAAAGGTGACCAGCATATCTCTGGTTTATTAGAATACGGCTGGAAATTTGGAAATGAAGATTTAAGCAAATCGCACAAACTTACAGCGGGATATAGTGGTTATATGAACAAAATGGGATCTGAATTTAGATTTCTGGTATCACAAAATCTAGACTCAAATAGTGCTACTTTCCCAACTAATACTCCTGATGCTACTTTAAAGAACGAAATTTTAAACAACGGCTTCACTTATAGAGAAGGAACAAACTCAACTTACAAAGCGATGCTAGAAGAGTTTATCAACGCCGGATATTTAGATTTAGCCTTAAAATTTTCTGAAAAATTTGAATTAAACGTAGGCGCAAGAGTTGAACAGACTCATAGAGAAACAAAATACAAATCGACAGGAAGTTTTGAAGATCCATATCAAATAATAACTACTGACAAAACAGATATTTTGCCGTCTGTAAACACAAAATATATTATCAACGACAAATCAAATTTAAGATTTGCAGCTTCAAAAACAATTACAAGACCTGTAATTATGGAGTCTTACCCTCTTGAATTTGTAAATCCAGATGGTACTATAGAAAGAGGTAATGAATTTTTGACTAACAGTGCTAATTATAACTTTGATTTAAAGTATGAAATATTCCCAACTAGTAAAGAATTAATTTCTGCTACGGTTTTCACTAAAATGATAGATAATCCAATCGAAAGATTATTTACAAACTCAGCAGGAAGTGGCGGACAAATTATAACATACGGTAATTCTGATAAAGCTGTATTGTATGGTGCTGAATTAGAATTTTTATTCCAATTAGAAAGAATTTCAAAATCATTATCTAATTTCTCAATTGGTGCAAATGCCTCATTAATGGATACAAAAGTAACTATTAATAAAGTTTTTGAAAATGGAGTTAACAATCCTGAAACTATTGCAGTTGATAATAACCCATCCCGAAAACTACAAGGTGCATCTCCCTGGATAATGAACGCAGATCTTAGATACGATTCTGAGTTTAGCGAAAAATGGAAAAGTTCTATGACTATGGTTTACAATCTTTACAGTAAAAGAATCTATGCGGTAGGTACAAATGGACTAGATAATTATTACGAAATGCCGTTTGGTAAACTTGATTTTATCTGGCAAAACAAAATTTCAGACAAATTTGATGTTAAACTTTCTATAGACAACATACTAAACCCGGCTTATAAAATAGAAATGGGAGACAAGAGCAGAATTGAAATAACTGAAAGCGATCTTACAGTAAGAGAATACAAAAAAGGAGTTGGTTTCTCTATGAATGTATCTTATACATTTTAAATAAAAACACTTAACAATTACAAAACACAAAGTTAAAGAATGAGTGCTGATTTGTTAACATTCTCTTAAATAGATTAGAAGAGACTCAGATTAAATTTGTTGAAGAATAAAAAATAAAACACAAAAAATAAAACTTATGAAAAAATTAGTATTCTGCTTAGCAGTTTTAGGAAGTATCTTTACAGGATGTTCAAGTGACAGTGGAGATGATGCGCCTGTAAAACAACCAGTAACCGGAGAAATCTCTTCGAATATTACAGCAAATAAAACTTATGCTTACGGTAACTATACATTAAAAGGGATGATTAAAGTTAACAGTGGTGTAACTCTTACTTTCGAACCTGGTTGTACAATTACTTGTGACAAATCTACAGGAGAAAATGGTCTTATTATATTAAACGGAGGGAAACTAATTGCTAACGGTACAGCAGACGCTCCGATCGTTTTTACTGAAAAATCAAAAGTAGGTGGTTCTTGGGCTGGTATCATTATGTACGGAGATGCTCCTATCGTAAACTCAGCAACTGCTCCTGCTCCACAAACAGCAATTTCAGAAGATGGTTTAAACTTACCTTACGGAGGTTCAAATGCAGCACACAATGGTGGTTCATTGAAATATGTAAGAGTTGAATATGCTGGACAAGTAATTACAACTAACAGTAAAGAAAATAACGGATTCTCATTCTACTCTGTTGGATCAGGAACTGTATTAGATCACTTGGTTGCTTACAAAGGTAATGATGACGGTTTTGAATTTTACGGAGGAACAGCAAGTTTAACAAACGCAATCTCTTACGGTAATACTGATGACTCTTTTGACTGGCAAGATGGATGGAGAGGTCAGGAGAACTCAAACTGGTACGCATACCAAACAGGTGTTGCTAACTATGGTATAGAAGTAGAATCTAAAAGTGTTGACAATGCATTCTGGCCAAAAGTTACTGGTATCACTCTTAGAAGAGCTGCTGGTACAACTACAGAAGCACAAAGCGAAATTCAATTGGATGCTATTCAATTCAAAAAAGAAGGAAATGGTGATTATAGTAACATCGTGATAGATGGTTATGTTAGTCAAACTACTCCAAGTGCTTACAATGGTGGTGTAATTCAAATATTAGACAAAGCTACTTATGATCACCAAGTTGCTGGAGGAAAAATCAAATTAACTAACGTGAAAATCACTAACTCACCTCTTACTTTCATTTCAGGAGTTCCTGCTTCATTCACAGTAACTGCAGCTAGTTTTGTTCCTGCAACAAACTGGACAACTAGTACTACTGCTACAGGTGCTGTTTTAACTGGTGGTGCATGGGCTACAGTTGATGGCGTTAATCTATTAGCTAAACTATAAGTTCTTCACATATAAATTGTTAAAAACATCCTAAATCTTTAGGATGTTTTTTTTTGGCGTAGTTTTTGTATTTTTTTTTGTATATTTACGGTAATCAAAATAATGCGATGGCAAAAAACTACTTTTATATTACATTCTTATTGGCTTTTTTCTTTACTATAAGTGTCTCGGCGCAAGATAGTAAGCAATTACCAAAACCTCAAGAGGCAACTACCATTGAGGGCCTAAGCTTGTACCCTAACCCCGTGACAAGCGGAAAAGTATCCATCTCATCTAAAAATGACCTTGAAAAAGAAATTATAATTTTTGATGTTCTGGGTAAAAAAGTACTTCAAACACATTTAAGTTCAAGAGAATTAAATGTATCAGAACTTGTTCCCGGTGTTTACATCATTAAAATAAGCGAAGAAAATGCTTCTGCAACAAGAAAACTTATTATTCGATAAAATATAAAAAAAGCTCCTTCTCAGGAGCTTTTTTAGTTTTCAGTCGCAGTCACAGTTTTCAGTTTCGTTACGGGTCAAAAACTATGACTGAAAACTGCGACTAAAAACTAAAAACAATATCTTTGCACAAAAAAAGTTTTGATTACATCCAACGATATATTTACAATTTCGAGTCAGAAACAATTTGAAAAAACAGCATTAAAAGTGTTTCGTTTTCAGCACGAGAACAATCAGGTATATCGTGACTTCTGTGATTTTTTAAAAGTCAATCCGCAACAGGTAAAATCATTAGAACAAATCCCGTTTTTACCTATTCAGTTTTTCAAAAGCCATAATGTAGTTTCGAATAACGATCCTGCTCAGGTTACTTTTACCAGCAGCGGAACTACAGGAATGATTACAAGCCGACATTTAGTGACCGATATTTCCTTATATGAGGAAAGTTACCGCAATGGGTTTTCACAATTTTATGGCAATATCGAAGATTACGTTGTTTTGGCTCTTTTGCCGTCTTATCTCGAGCGCGATGGCTCTTCGCTAATTTATATGGTCGAAGATCTTATAAAGTTATCCAATCAGCCTGAAAGCGGGTTTTATTTGCACAATCACGACGACTTAATTAAAAAACTAACTGCTTTAGATGAATCCGGGCAAAATGTGATTTTAATTGGTGTTACATATGCTTTATTAGATTTGATCGAAAAACATCAATTCAACCTTCAGAACACCATTATTATGGAAACCGGAGGGATGAAAGGCCGACGTAAAGAAATGATTCGCGAAGAATTGCACGAGATTCTCTGCAAAGGTTTTGGCGTTTCGGCAATTCATTCAGAATACGGAATGACCGAACTTTTAGGACAAGCCTATTCTTTAGGCGAAGGTGTTTTCGAATGCCCTTCATGGATGCACATATTGGTTCGTGATCCCGAAGATGCGCTTACTTACGTAAAAGATGGAAAAACCGGCGGAATAAATGTTATTGATTTAGCCAACATCAATTCATGTTCTTTTATTGCTACGCAGGATTTAGGCAAAAAAAATCCCAACAACTCTTTCGAAGTATTGGGACGTTTTGATAATTCTGATATTCGTGGTTGTAATTTGATGGTGCTTTAATATGGTTTAATCATTAATTCGGTTAATCGTTAATTCGGTTAATCGTTAATTCGGTTAATCGTTAATATGGCAATCGTTAATTCTACCAACGAAACATTCCTACGGTATGTTTTTTTTTCAATAAAAAAAATCCCAATATTCTTTTCAAACATTGGGATTTATATATTTAATTTAAAAGATTCAAATAGTTTGATTAACCGATTAAACAGTTAAACCTTTTAAACCACTCTAATCACAAAATAATTCTTCTTTCCGCTTTGCAATAACACAAACTGATTGTTGATTAAATCATTTGTAGTCAATACAAAATCTTCTTTTATTTTTTCTCTGTTTACTGAGATTGAGTTGGCTGTTAAAGCACGTCTCGCTTCTCCGTTTGATTTAAAGAAACCCGTTTTTTCATTTAAAACCGTGATAATATCCAATCCGTTTTCAAGATCCACTTTAGCGATTTCAGCTTGAGGAACTCCATCAAAAACTTCTAAAAAAGTCGTTTCATCCAGTTTTTTCAAATCATCAGCTGTAGAGTTTCCGAACAAAATATTCGAAGCCTGAATTGCTTTCTCTAATTCTTCTTCAGAGTGAACAAAAATTGTGATTTCTTCAGCCAGTTTCTTTTGTAAAACTCTTAAATGCGGAGCCGTTTTGTGTTCTTCGATCAAGGCATCAATAGTTTCTTTATCTAAAAAAGTAAAGATTTTAATATATTTCTCAGCATCTACATCAGTTGAATTTACCCAAAATTGGTAAAATTTATATACCGAAGTTTTATCAGCATCTAACCATACATTTCCACCTTCCGATTTTCCGAATTTAGAACCGTCTGCTTTTGTAATTAATGGTGTTGTTAAGGCGAAAGCTTTTGCACCTTCTCCTCCCATTCTGCGTACTAATTCTGTTCCTGTAGTAATATTACCCCATTGATCAGAACCTCCCATTTGCAAAACGCAATTATTGTTTTTATATAAATGATAAAAATCGTAACCCTGAATTAATTGATACGTGAATTCTGTAAAAGACATTCCGTCGCCTTCTCCGGCAAATCTCTTTTTTACTGAATCCTTCGCCATCATATAATTTACCGTGATACGTTTTCCAACTTCACGGGCAAAATCAATAAACGAGAATTCTTTCATCCAGTCATAGTTATTGACCATAACCGGAGCATTTTCTTCTTTCGAATTAAAGTCTAAGAAACGAGATAAAACACTTTTTATTCCCGCAACGTTTTTAGCCAAAGTTTCTTCGTTTAGCAAATTCCTTTCGTCAGATTTACCAGATGGATCACCAATCATTCCGGTTGCGCCACCTACCAAAGCGATAGCTTTATGTCCCGTTCTGTTTAAGTGAACCAGTAAAATGATCTGAACCATGCTACCAATATGTAGCGAATCTGCTGTTGGATCAAAACCTATATATGCCGTCGTTACTTCTTTAAGCAATTGTTCTTCTGTTCCTGGCATGCTATCATGATATAACCCCCGCCACTTTAATTCTTCAACTAGATTCTTCATTTTTAAAATAATTTGTGCAAATATAACGATTGTGAATTGAAAGCTCAAAAATGAATTGAGAGACAATTTAAAATCAGGTAAATTACACCTTAAAATCTTTTTTTATACCAATAAGAGAAAATAGAATAAAATATAATTATTAAAAAACATAAAACACTAAAGCATAAAAAATAAATCTTAGCAAGATCATTATCAGAATCTGATAACTGGATAATTAAAAATAATAAAAAAGAAGCCAAGCCTAAAGACCACAATATTATCCTCCTTTTTTTTATATCAAACTTTGTCATTTTTTACTTTCGTAATTAATTCAATACAAATGGTATAATCACATCAATAGTAAAATTACACCTATCGCAAAAGTAATACTTTTCTTTCTTTTTTAAATAATATTAAAAACTTTTTAAAATCAATTTTAAAGAAATAATTCAGAAATACTAAATCATTCAATATCTTTACAAAATGGTATTAGTAACTGGAGGAACAGGTTTAGTTGGCGCGCATTTATTGCTTCATTTAATTGAAAATGGAGAAATCGTCCGGGCTATTTATCGAAACCAAGACAATATTCAAAAAACGAAATCAGTTTTTGATTTATATAAAAAAGGTGATTTATTCGAAAAAATCAATTGGCTTGAAGCCGATATTTTAGATGTTCCTTCTTTAGAAGTTGCTTTTCTGGATATTGATTTCGTTTATCATTGTGCGGCTTTTATATCTTTCGATCCAAAAGATGAAGAATTACTCCGAAAAACCAATATAGAAGGAACAGCCAATATGGTCAATTTTTCTATTGCCAAAGGAGTAAAAAAATTCTGTTTTGTGAGCTCTATTGCCGCTCTAGGAGATATTGCACCACACGAAACCTATATTACTGAAGAAACAGACTGGAATCCGGAGAAACCACACAGCGATTATGCTATTTCTAAATATGGCGCAGAAATGGAAGTCTGGCGCGCATTGCAGGAAGGACTAGATGTTATTATTATAAATCCGGGCGTAATTTTAGGCCCAGTTTCAGCAACAAAAATATTCGATGAAGGAAGTGTCGAATTGTACCGAAAAGTAGCTAACGGGCTTCCTTTTTATACTCTTGGAAGCACTGGATTTATTGCTATAAATGATGTCGTTCGTATAGCACATGAATTGATGAAAAGTAACATCAAAAACGAACGCTTTACCTTGATTGCAGAAAACATTGTTTTTAGAGATATCCTGAATACCATTGCCAATACTTTAAAAGTAAAAAAACCAACTATTCATGCTACACCACTATTAATGAATTTGATCTGGATAGCTGACGGGATATTTTCAACTTTATTTTTCAGAAAAAGAAGCATTACCAAAGCAACTGCCAAAGCATCTTATTCTAAAAATCTGTACTCTAATGAAAAAATAAAAACCGCTCTGGGAACGGTTTTTCTAGATGTGCATCAATATATAAAAGGCATTTAAGACTTAAAAAACTATCTGTTTTTTCTTGATTGTATTAAGTGTTTTATAGAATCAATTGTTGCTTGTTGTTTCAAGGGTTTATTAACCGTTTCCTTAATAGAATCTTTTTCTTTCTTTTTCTTTTCCCTGGCTGCTTTTTTCTCTTCAATTTTCACAATTGAATCTGTTGCTCTTTGAGTAACTGCCAATCTCTTCCCGATTTCATCAAACATTTCCTTGTATGTTTCATAGTCAGTTGCATAATACATATTGCTTTGGGCAAATTGTAAACTATCAACTTTGTACTTTTTCAGGATAAACTTTGTGGGATCAGTATCAACTGAATCCAGCGAGACAGGATTTTGATATCGCATCGCATCCAAAAGAGATAAATCATACATAATATCAATCATCTTCCCTCTTTCTATAAGTTTTGCCGGTTGTTTCACCAACTCTTTTTTACAACTTACAGAAAGAAACAAAACCAATATTATTACTATACAATTCTTCATTTCAGTTTTTTATCTATCAAACAATAATCGTTTTCCGTTGCGAAGGTCTTTTACTTTGAAATTATTATAAACCAATTCACCATTTACAAAAGTATGTGTAATTCTTGATTTAAAAGTATAATTTTCAAAAGGCGACCATCCACATTTCGCCAGGATATTTTCCGGTTTCACGCTCCATGGTAAACTCGGATTCACAATAACCAAATCGGCAAAATAACCTTCTTTTATAAAACCTCTTTTTTCTATTTTGAAAATCTTAGCCGGGTTGTGGCACATTTTCTCCACGATTTTCTCGACACTAATTTTCCCCTGATGATGCGCTTCGAACATTGCTACAACTGCGTGTTGTACAAGCGGCCCGCCAGAAGGAGCATTTAGATAAGATTGCATTTTTTCTTCTTTGGTATGTGGCGCGTGATCTGTAGCAATTACATCAATACGGCCATCATTTAGCGCTTTCCAAAGTTCAGCTCTGTCCTGGGCTGTTTTTACAGCAGGATTCCATTTGATGAAATTTCCTTTTGTTTTATAATCTTCATCGGCAAACCAAAGATGATGCACACAAACCTCAGCGGTAATTTTTTTATCTTCTAATGGAATTTTATTGGTAAACAATTCCATTTCTTTCGCAGTCGAAAGGTGAAAAATATGCAAACGGGCACCTGTTTTTTTTGCCAAAGCTACAGCTTTTGATGACGAAATATAACAGGCCTCGGCACTACGAATTAAATGGTGCGCCGTTACCGGAACATCATCGCCATATTGCTCTTTAAAAGCAGCAAGATTATTTTGTATTGTAGTTTCATCTTCACAATGAACCGCAATCAACATTGGTGTGCTTGAGAATATTTTTTCTAAAGTTGCTTCATTATCCACCAGCATGTTTCCGGTAGATGAACCTAAGAAAATCTTGATCCCTGCAACATTTTTCGGATTGGTTTTCAGAACTTCTTCCAGATTATCATTGGTCGCTCCCATCATAAACGAATAATTCGCATGTGATTTTACTGCTGCAATTTGATATTTATCTTCTAATATTTCCTGAGTAACGGCATTAGGAACAGTGTTAGGCTGCTCGATAAAAGAAGTAATTCCTCCTGCAACTGCAGCTCTCGATTCTGATTCTATATCTCCTTTATGAGTTAATCCCGGTTCTCTAAAATGCACCTGATCGTCGATTGCCCCCGGAATTAAATAACTTCCTTCAGCATCTATTACTTTACAATCAGATGATTTTAGGCTGATGCTGTCTGCCACCTCAACGATCAAGTCGTTTTCGATCAGAACATCACCTTCAAAAATAGATCCTTCGTTTACAATTTTAGCATTCTTTATTAAAATCCTGTTCATCGCCATTGTGGTATTATAAGGTATTGACTAATTTTTTTAATCTTAATGAAATTACACCCAGGATAGCTTCTTTTATAATGGCATTACTCATTTTCGAAACTCCTTTGGTCCTGTCCGTAAAAATAATAGGAACCTCGGTAATTTGAAATTTGGCACAATAAGTCCTGTATTTCATTTCGATCTGAAAAGCATAACCAACAAATTTTATTTTGTTCAGATTTATCCTTTCCAGAACTTCTCTTTTATAACAAACAAAACCTGCCGTAGCATCATGAATTTTCATTCCGGTAATAAACTTAACATAAACAGATGCAAAATACGACATTAAAACACGGCTCAAAGGCCAGTTTACCACATTCACACCCGTTACATAACGAGAACCAATAGCCAGATCTGCTCCACCAAAATGGCAGGCATCAAATAATTTTTCTAAATCATTGGGGTTGTGCGAAAAATCGGCATCCATCTCAAAAATGTAATCATATTTACGCTCAAGAGCCCATTTAAAACCGTGAACATACGCAGTTCCTAATCCTGATTTTTTGGCTCTTTTTTCTAAAAACAACCTGTCAGGAAATTCTTCCTGCAACGCAATTACCTTATTAGCCGTAAAATCCGGCGAATTATCATCAATAATTAAAAGATGAAAGGGTTTGTGCTGAGAGAGTACAGCTCTAACTATACTTTCTATATTTTCAATTTCGTTATAAGTGGGAATTATGACAATACAATCATTCATTTTTCGGAGTAATTTCACCGCAAAAGTAAACTTTTTATAGCATTTGATTCATAATAAATTTATAATAAAAGTATTGAAACAAAAAATTACTAATTTTGTATCGTTATGATTGAACAACTTCACCCTCGAATTATCGAAAACAAAGACTGGGCGACACTTTTATTTGTGTTGACTTTTGCTGTTGTTGCTATGACTAAATCAGCTTATGAAACACGATTTAGCGAATTTAGCAAGCTTATTTTCTCAGACAAATACGCAAAAATTTACCGTGATAACAACCATCTAAAAAGCAGTTTTACGGTTGGTTTGTTTTTTGTGCAGGTTATTTCATATGCTTTTTTCATTCAGCTGACCATGCATATTTTTGGATATGCCTCAAAAACCGACTGGGTGTTGTTTATTCAGATCGCCACATTTTTGCTTTACTTTATTCTGGCGAAGTTTTTAATCGAGAAAATTGTTGCAACTTCATTCAACATCGACGAGTTTGCCGACCTTTTTAACTTACAAAAAGTTACATACAGAACTTATATTGGCGTTTTAGTGCTTCCTATTAATGCTATTTTGTTTTATTATGACAATATTCCTAAAATTATACCGCTGGCAATCATAGGTATTTCGCTATGTATCAGCCTCTACTCATATTTTATTTCAATAAAAACGTATCAAAACGTAATAATCAGCAAGTTATTTTATTTTATTTTATATCTTTGCGCTCTTGAAATAGCACCTTATTATTTTCTCTATTATTGGATTACAAAAGGGAGTGCTTAGAAAAAGTTTACAATATGAAAGTGAAAACAATTTTGGTGTCACAGCCTGAACCTAAAGTGGAAAATTCTCCTTACTTTGAGCTCCAACAAAAACACAAAATAAAAATTGATTTCAGACCATTTATTCATGTGGAAGGGGTTAATGCAAAAGAGATTCGATTACAAAAAATCGACCTTAATCATTATACTGCTATAATTTTGACAAGCCGTAATGCGGTAGATCATTTTTTTAGAGTAGCGGATGAAATGCGTTATAAAGTTCCTGAAGGATTGAAATATTTCTGCCAATCTGAAGCTGTTGCATTTTACCTGCAAAAGTATGTTGTGTATAGAAAGCGTAAAATTTACGTTGGAGCAAAAGATTTTGCGGATTTGTCACCTCTTATTAAAAAGTACAAAGACGAAAAGTTTTTACTTCCGGCATCTGATCAGTTAAATGCTGATGCCCCTATAACGTTAAACAATCTAAAAGTAGATTGGGCGCAAGCTGTTTTTTACAAAACGGTAATGAGTGACTTATCTGACCTTGCAGATGTTTATTATGATGTTTTGGCATTCTTTAGTCCAACAGGAATAAAATCATTATTTAAAAACTTTCCTGATTTTAAACAAAATGATACCAGAATTGCTGTTTTTGGAAGCACAACTCAAAAAGAAGCTCTTGACCATGGCTTAAGAATCGATATTCTTGCTCCAACTCCTGAAACGCCTTCTATGACAATGGCTTTAGAAAAATACATTAGCGAAGCAAACAAAGGAAAATAATTCCTTCAAAATATTCAATTTTAAAATTCCAAATTCCAACTTTAATGCTGGGATTTGGAATTTTTCTTTTTTACAGTATTTTGAGATTTCACCATTGAGAGATTAACTATAGCTAAACACAATAATTGTCATCCCGAGGAACGAGGGATCTCCGCAAGAGACTCCGCAAAGGAAATCACCTATCTTTATTGAGCTACTCGCGGAGATCCCTCGTTCCTCGGGATGACAAAAATGCGCATAATAACTTTGAGCGTAAACATTTGCCAAAAATTTAAAACAACAGATTTGCATTCAATTAAAAGTTTTATCATTAAATTTGATTTCTAACTAAAACCAAATAACGAAAATTAGTTTCAAATTACAACTCTTATGAAAATCAACTCCCTTTTAATTGAAATTGACGGTATCGACAAAGAAATTCTTCGCTACTTAATGGATGATGCCAGAAAACCTATTTTGCAAATCGCCAATAAAATAGGCATTTCAGGAGCTGCAATTCATCAGCGTTTAAAGAAACTGGAACAATCGGGCGTTATTTCAGGTTCGAAATTTACCGTAAACCCAAAAGTTCTGGGCTACAATACAATGGCTTTCATAGGCGTATATCTTGACAAGGCTTCCCGAAATTCAGAAGCCGTAAAAGACTTAAAAAAAATACCAGAAGTACTGGAATGTCATTACACCACAGGAAACTGGTCTGTTTTAATTAAAATCATTTGCCGCGACAACGAACACTTAATGCAGCTTTTAAACACCAAAATTCAGGCTATAGAAGGCGTTTCAAGAACCGAAACATTTATATCGCTGGATCAGCAGATTGACAGACAGATACAATTGTAATTTTGATAATGTGTCAATTTGATAATTAGATATTTATTTTATGTTTACAACAAATAGTAGACCTGAGACTAAAACCATAGTCTTTTTTATATTTTACTTTACGATAGCATACATAGGAGAAAAAACAAGCCCAAGTGGTGTATGCACGCCGGGCGCGGGCTTTTTATTATTTTTACTTTCAATTCCGGTGAGTATAATTTATTCTTCAATTCTTTATTACAAATATTATAAATCAGGGAACAAACAATATTTAAACTCTATTTATATTATATCTGGGATTTGGGCTTTGCTATTTATAATCTTAAGTTTCAGCAATTCATAAAAAAACCCGATTAGTCAAAACTAATCGGGTTTTGTATCATTATCTAATTGATCTATTTTCTAATTATCTAATTTTAATTCCTTCTGCTTCCGGAATAAATCGAGATATAGTACAACAACGTTGCGATTGACCCTATTGCAGCCACCAGATACGTTCTTGCGGCCCATTTTAAGGCATCTTTTGCCCCGGCCTGCTCTTCTTGCGTCAGCATGTGTTTGTTTTCTAACCAAGCCAGCGCTCTGTTGCTTGCATCATATTCTACCGGCAAAGTTATAATAGAGAACAAAGTTGTTACCGCAAAAATGATAATCCCTACCAATAACAATTGCGGAAAGGTTCTGATCATAAGAATTCCTGCCAGCAAAATCCATTGCATATAACTTGAAGCAATATTTACAATAGGCACTAATTTAGAACGCATCGTTAGCCATTCGTAACCAATAGAATGTTGTACAGCATGACCACATTCGTGTGCCGCAACAGCAGCCGCAGCCGCATTACGATGATTGTAAACTGCTTCACTTAGATTAACGGTTTTATCTGTAGGATTATAATGATCGGTTAACTGACCCGGAATCGAGATAACACGAACATCAGTGATTCCGTTATCAGCCAGCATTTTTTCGGCAATTTCAGCACCGCTCATTCCGTTTCTTAATTGTATTCTCGAATATAATTCAAATTTACTTTTGAGCTTTGAACTCACTATCCAGCTGAACAGCATAATTGCTCCAGCAAGAATTAAATATCCACTTCCCATAATTTTACTTTTATTTGATTGATTATTAAAGTTACAAAACAAACTGCAATTTCTGAACCAATTTCAAAAAATGTCATTTTGGCATTTAGAGACAAATTAATTCAATAGATTATTTTTAATAAGGAATGCAATTAATTCAGCCACATTTTTAGTTTTGTATTTTTGCAAAATATTACGACGGTGAGTTTGTACGGTAAGAAAACTCAAAAACAATTCATCGGCAATTTCCTGGGTCGACTTTCCTTTTGAAAGCAATAATGTAATATCCTTTTCTCTTCTGCTCAAACTCGGGATATGCTGCAAATCGTCTGCCAAAGGCTGACTAATAATTGCGTGCACTTCATCACTAAACACAATTTCTCCTTCGATTGCTTTATCAATACACCTTTTAAACTCTTCAAACGAAGCGCTTTTAAGAATATATCCATTTCCTCCGTTCTGGATAAATTGCATTACCAGACTTCGTTCAGACTGGCTACTCATACCGATAATAATTATTTGTGGATATTTTTGTTTAATGGTTTTACAAAGATCTACCCCGTTAATTACCGGCAGAAAAACATCCATTAAAATTAAATCAACCTGATTTTCCTCAATATAATCAATGAGCTTTACACCGGATTGTAATTTTTCGACAATCTCTACTGTTTCAAAATCAGACAACAAACCGGAAATTCCTGATATCACAATAGGATGATCATCTACTATTACTGTTTTATATACTTTATCCATTTAATAATGTTTCGTTTTTTACTTTTAATTCAATATAAGCAGAAGTTCCTTTGTTTGTTTCGCTTTCTATTTCTAGTTTTCCTTTTAGGATTTCGACACGGTTTTTAATATTTCTCAACCCCATACCGCTGCTGTTTTTATTAGAAACATCAAAGCCAACCCCATTATCTTCAACGGTGATAAAAAAAGTATCTTTATTTTGAGAGCAGGAAACCAGGATTTCAGACGCTTCGGCATATTTTAAAGCATTATTCAGCAATTCCTGAATGATCCTGTAAATTACAATTTCATAATTCTTTGGCAAATTGGGCTTTTGAACCAAATATTGAAATTCAATTTTAGTATTCGAATTCGAATTGGCCATACACAAATCGCGTAACGCATGTTCCAGACTCAGCTTTAATAAACTCTCCGGCATTAGGTTTTGCGAAATATTCCTCAGTTCCTTAATCGAATTGTCTAACAGACTATTGACTTCCGAAGCACTTAATGCATTTTCTTTCTCTGCCAGTTTTAGGTGAATTTTGAGACCGGAAAGCATACTTCCCAGTCCGTCATGTAAATCTCTTGCAATTCTTTTTCTTTCTATTTCTTCCCCTTCAATCAAAGCATTAGAGACGGATAGTTTTTGCTGATTTTCCAGCGCAGTTAATTCCTGTTCGTGATTAATTTCTTTTTGAACACTTAACTTTTTCTGATTTTTGTTTAATATCCATAAAAACAAAACTATTAGAAACAACAACACCGATAATACTGCAAATAAAATAGAATTCAGTCGATTGTTATTTACCAGTAACGCTGCTTTTTCATTTTCTGACTGCAGTAAGTTTATCTTTTTTTCGTTTTCGGCTTTTTTATACTTTGCTTCAAGCTCTACTATTTCGCTTTTAAATTTGGTATCATTCAGACTATCATTAATAACATTATATTTATTAGCATAAAAATAGGCTTTGTCATAATTTTTAGTTGCATTATAAACTTCAGATAACTTATTGTAGTAGTTTTTTTGATCTACGATAAATGGTGTTTTTTGTAAAAGATATTCCAGATTAGCTTTTGCTTTATCATAATTTTTTAATTTAAAAAACACCTCATATTCCGCAAATTTCAATCTGTTTAATGCAATTTGATTAAGATGTTTTTCAGCCGATTTAATTCCTTTCGCGTAACTCGCTAAAGCCTCTGCATTTTTATTTTGCCTCGCATAATACAACCCTTCAGAATAAAAATAAGAATCGTTTAAGTTCGATTCAGGAAAATTTTTCAATATCGAAAAAGCTTTATCAAGTACTTTCCCGGCGTCATAAAAATGCTGTAACTCTACTAAGTTTTCGGCATTGATAATATAAGTTTCCATTTTTGACTCTGCAACCGTTGGCGATTTTTTAATTGCCCTTTCGATATATTTTTGAGCTTCGCTTAAATATTCACTTGCTTTTTCACGCTCGTTGTTATTCATAAAAATAATCGCAACTGCTTTATATAAACCACTGATAAGTTCGTAATCACGGCTTTTTTTCGCTGCAGGTATAGCTTCATGAATCAGCAGTTTCATATAAGCTTTTTCATTATTTTTCCGTTGCTGCATGATACCATAATTCTGAAGAATTATTGCCCTGAGTCGGAATGCTTCGGTATTGTAATACTTTTTTAGTTTGTTATTTCCGTCTAATAGTGTCTTTTCGAAGCCATCGACATCCCCTTTTTCTAAAAAACTATACGAATTGTAAAATATCGCCGCATCATTCAGGAACGGAAATTTGCTTTTTAGCGTATTGGCCTGCTCTAAATATTCTTTTGATTTTTTAGCATCCTGAACCATCAGATACAACTTAGACAGCTTAAAGCTATAAAGACATTTAATACTATCCGACTTTGTGTTTTTAGTGATTTTAGCAATACTATCTATATAAACGGAATCATCATCAAGAGAAAGAATTACCTGCGAATGTGAAACAACAGACAAAAAAAGAAATAATGTTAATAGGTAAATTTTCTTCATAAAGTGGTATTTATTCAAATTTATCAAATTAAAAAATGTTTAAAAAGAAATTTCATCACTTTTACCTGATATCAGGTATTCTAAAATGCATTTTATCAGGTATTGTCACCTCTTTAATAAGCACCTAATTTTGTTAGAACAAATATTAATTATTAAAGAATTTTATTATGAAATCAATTTTGAAAACTTTAGCGATTGTATTAACTCTTGCTTTTACAGTAGGATCTTGCAGCAGCGACGACGATAATAACTCAGCACCAGCTTCAAGAGACGTTCGATATGAAATATCAGGCAATTACACAGGATCATTGTCTGTTGTTTATTTTGAAAAAGGCGGAAATGCATTAAACGAAGATATCACCAAACTTCCATGGACTAAAGAATTTACTGCTGATGCAAAATCTTTAGGAGCATCATTAAGTGCAAGTGGTCACGGCGGAACTGCAGGACAAACATTAACTGGTAAAATTTTTATTGGAGGAAAATTAGAAAATGAACTAACGGCAACAGCAACTGCTGATGGAATAATTGTATTGCCTCTTACACCTTATGTTTTCCCTCTATAAATTTTAGAGTAGAGTTTTTATTTTAATTTTGGAAAAAAGAAGCTTCGCATTACTGCGGAGCTTTTTTTTACACCCCAAATTATTTATTTACAAAGTTCATGCAACGCTTTATCTATTATCGCTCATATAACGGAAAAAAGTCAAATCAACTCCGCAAAGCAGTTTCTTCTTCATCGAAATTGACAACCTTGGCGCAAAAAAAAATCCCAAACCCCAACAAAAGTTGAAATTTGGAATTTTTAAATATTAAAATTTATTTTGTTACCCTACTAGGTTAATAATTTTCCCAGGAACAATAATTACCTTATTTGGTGTTTTACCATCTAATTGTTTCAATGTTCTTTCATCTTTCATTATGATTTCTTCGATTTGTGCTGCGGTTAAATCCAAAGGCAATTCGATCGTAAAACGCATTTTTCCGTTGAAAGAAACCGGGTATTCTTTATTCGTCTCCACTAAATGTTTCGCTTCAAAAACCGGGAACGCAACTTCAGAAATCGAAGTAGTATGACCTAATTGAAACCATAATTCCTCTGCAATATGCGGTGCATAAGGCGAAACCAAAATAGCCAAAGGTTCTAAGATCGCTCTTGAATGACAATTTTGAGCCGACAATTCGTTCACACAAATCATAAACTGAGAAACCGAAGTATTAAAAGAAAAACTCTCGATATCTTCTGCTACTTTTTTGATCGTTTTGTGCAATGATTTTAAGTTGTCTTTTGTTGGTTCGTCGTTGTTTACGATTAAACCATTATTTTCATCAAAATACAATCTCCATAATTTTTTCAGGAAACCAAATACTCCCGAAATTCCAGCAGTATTCCAGGGTTTAGCTTGCTCTAACGGGCCTAAGAACATTTCGTACAAGCGTAATGTATCAGCTCCATATTCATTACAAATATCATCCGGCGTTACCACATTATAATATGATTTCGACATTTTTTCGACTTCACGGCCTACAGTGTATTTTCCGTTTTCATCAAAAATAAATTCTGCTGAATTAAAATCTTCTCTCCAAGCTTTGAATTTCTCAATATTTAATTCATCGGAAGAATTCACGAAATGAACATCAACACGAATAGGCTGAACATTCTGGCCTTCAATTTTATTTTTAGACACAAAAGTGTTCGTTCCTTCCAATCTGTAAACATAAGCCGTCGTTCCTAAAATCATTCCCTGATTGATCAGTTTTTTGAATGGTTCTTCGGTTGGAGCAAAACCTTTGTCTTTTAAGAATTTATTCCAGAAACGAGAATATAGCAAGTGCCCGGTTGCGTGTTCGCTTCCTCCAATGTATAAATCTACGCTTTCCCAATACGCCAAAGCTTCTTTGCTGGCAAATTCTTTTTCGTTGTGCGCATCCATATAACGCATCCAATACCATGAACTTCCTGCCCAACCCGGCATCGTGTTCAATTCTAATGGAAAAATCGTTGCATGATCTACTAAATCTGTATTGACAACTTTATTCGCTTTTGTATCCCAGGCCCAAACAGCTGCGTTTCCTAACGGAGGCAAACCATCTTCGGTTGGCAAATATTTTTCTACTTCAGGCAAAATAATGGGCAAATGCTGTGCGTCGATCATCTTTGGCAAACCATTTACATAGTACACCGGGAAAGGTTCTCCCCAATAACGCTGACGGGAGAAAACAGCATCACGCAAACGGTAATTTGTTTTTCCTTTTCCTTGTCCTATTTTTTCTAATTCAGCAATTGCTTTTTGAGTCGCTGCTTTATAATTTAATCCGTTTAAGAAATCAGAATTAGCGATTTCAACGTTGTCTTTCGAACCGTAAGCCGCATCTGAAATATCAACATTCGCGAAAATATTTTTGATTTCCTGCATCCCTTTCTCATCCTTAAAGAAATTAGCAAAAGCATAATCTCTTTCGTCTCCACAAGGAACTGCCATTACAGCACCTGTTCCGTAACCTGCCAAAACGTAATCACCAATCCAAACCGGAATTGGCTCTTTTGTAAAAGGATGTTCAGCATAAGCTCCGGTAAACACACCCGAAATTGTTTTTACATCGGCCATACGCTCACGTTCTGAACGTTTTGCTGTTTTTTCGATATACGCTTCAACTGCTTCTTTTTGTTCCGGAGTTGTAATTTTAGCCACCAACTCATGTTCCGGCGCCAAAGTCATAAAAGTCACTCCGAATATAGTATCAGGACGAGTAGTAAATACTTCGATAACTTCGTTATGATCTTTCACATTAAAAGTAACCAAAGCACCAACCGATTTCCCGATCCAGTTTCTTTGAGATTCTTTGATAGATTCGCTCCAGTCGATATCATTCAGACCTTGCAACAAACGTTCAGCATAAGCTGAAATTCGCATGCTCCATTGCGTCATTTTTTTACGAATAACAGGAAATCCTCCACGTTCTGAAACTCCGTTTACAATCTCATCATTCGCCAAAACCGTTCCTAAACCGGGACACCAGTTTACTTCGGTTTCCGCCAAATACGTCATTCTGTATTGCAAAAGGATTTTTTCTTTCTGATCATCAGAATATGATTTCCATTCGTCTGCGGTAAAAATAGTAACATTGTCATCGCAAACGGCTTCAACCAAAACATTTCCTTCTTCTTCGAAAACTTTTACAAGCTCAGAAATTTCAAATGCTTTTCCTTGTTTTCTGCAATACCATGAATTGAATAACTGAATAAAAATCCATTGTGTATGTTTATAATAATCCGGATTCGAAGTACGTACTTCACGACTCCAGTCAAACGAAAAACCAATTTTATCCAATTGTTTTCTATATCCTGCTATTTGTTTTCCTTCTTTATCTGTTCCTCCATCAATATTTACGCGTGTAGTATCTTCAGGACGCTGTCCTGTCTGAATAGCATATTGCTCCGCCGGCAACCCGAAACTATCATACCCCATTGGGTGCAAAACATTGAAACCCTGATGCCTTTTGAAACGAGAATACACATCTGAAGCAATATAGCCCAGCGGATGCCCTACGTGTAATCCCGCTCCTGACGGATAAGGAAACATGTCCAGAACATAGTGCTTTGGCTTTTCAGAATTGTTTTTTGCAGCAAAAGTTTGGTTTTCAGCCCAATATTTCTGCCATTTTTCTTCGATTTCGTTTGGATTGTATTTCATTTCTTTGAGTTGCTGAGTTACTGAGTAACTGAGTTGCTAAGTTTTAGTATATTGAATAATAAGTTTGCAAATTTACGTTTATTGTGGATTGTACCAAAGTAATTTTTTCAGATTACAAAATGTGATAAAAATCATTATTTAAGCAAGTTCAAATACTCAAATTTGCATCCTAATATTATAAGGAAGAATGTCTTTTTAAAAACCTTTAATCAGAAGAATAATTTTACAGAAAATAGCCTATTTTTAAAGATGTTTTTTAAAGAGCAAAAATGGAAAATAATAAAAAATACACTATCGAAATACGGGTTTGGATTGAAGAAGCTGACGGCCCTTTTTTAGGAATTGGAAAAATCTGGTTATTAGAAAATATCAAAAAAACCGGCTCTATCACGAATGCTGCTAAAGAGATGAAAATGGCTTATCGTCAGGCATGGCAATTGGTTGAAGAAATGAATCAGCGTGCCGAAAGTCCCCTGGTAGAAAAACTTCTTGGCGGAAAAGGCGGTGGCGGGGCAAGACTAACACTGGCCGGAGAAAAAGCGATAAATGTTTTTTATGAAGTTGAAAAACGAATTAAAGATTTCGCCCAAAAAGAAACTCAAAACCTAAAATTTTAGAATCACAAACGATTTTGGTTTAGAAAAATCTAATGAAAAACATTTTCAATCCTTTCAGTATTCATTTTTAAACACACTGAATTAATTATATAAATAATGAAAATACAACTTTACATACTGCTGTTTTTTATCAGTTTTAAAAGTTTTTCACAAGTAGAAAATTCTAAAGCAATTCAGGACAGCATCAAAAAAGAAGAACTTAATGAAGTTGTCATCACCGCTTCTCGCCGTTCTGAGAAAATAATGCGTTCTCCTATAAGCATCGAGCAATTAAAATCGGCAGAAGCCAAAGTCATGGGATCACCCAGTATTTATGAAGCACTTGAAAATGTAAAAGGGGTTCAAATTATTACGCCGAGCTTAGGTTTTAAAGTTATTAACACAAGAGGTTTTGCCAATTCGACCAACGTACGTTTTGCGCAATTAGTAGACGGAATCGACAATCAGGCTCCGCATCTTGGCGCTCCAATTGCGAATGCACTTGGCGCAAATGATCTCGATATTGATAAAATAGAAATTATTCCGGGAACGGCCGCAGCTTTATACGGAATGAATGCTATAAACGGTTTGGCTAATATTCAGACCAAAAATCCTTTTGAATATCAGGGCATCAGCATTCAGCAACTAACAGGCGTTAATCATGTTGGTAATATCGATCGGTTTTCACCGAAGATTTATTCGCAGTTTAATCTTCGATTTGCAAAAGCATTCAATGAAAAATTCGCTTTCAAAATAAATGCATCGGCCACCGGAGGAACAGATTGGGTGGCGGATGACCGAACTGATTTGGCACCAAACGCCAACGCTTCGACCAATTTATACGGTGCAGATAATCCCGCTTATGATGAAGTAAATGGTTACGGAAATGAATCGGCAAACAGGAAAACTTTAAATCTTAACGGAAAAAATTATGTTGTTGCCAGAACAGGGTATCGCGAAACAGATATTTCTGATTATGATATTAAAAATTATAAGGCTGATGCTGGTTTCTATTTTCGTCCAAAAAAAGACCACGAACTGGCGGTCACTTACAAAACGGCACTGATCAATACAATTTACCAGCGTTCGAACCGTTTTAGATTAGACAATTATACCTTAAACCAAATTGCCGCAGATTACCACACGCCTGTTTTTCAGGTAAAAGGTTACGCCACTTTCGAGAATACCGGAGACTCTTACAACATGCGTTCATTAGCAGAAAATATGGATCGTGCTTATAAACCAGATGATCAATGGTTTGCAGATTACAGCACTGCTTATAAAAATGCCGTAACCAATGGAGCCACTGTTGCTGATGCCCATAAAATAGCCAGAGTTTCATCTGACCAGGGACGTTTAGAACCCGGAACGGAAGCTTATAACGAGAAAAAAGAAGAACTAATCAACATCAATAATTGGGATTATGGCGCTGCTTTGCGTGTAAAATCAACCTTGGTTCACGCTGAAGGTTTATTAAATTGGGACAAAGCTTTCCCTGCTTTCTTCGAAAAAATCGATGCAAAATTACTAAGTGGTTTCGACTACAGAACCTATATTATTGTACCTGACGGAAATTATTTCATCAATCCGGTAAATCCTTCCGAAAATTTAACCTATCAAAAAACAGGTGCTTTTACACAATTAAAAAAAGATTTTCTGGATCGAAAAATAAGCTTGGGTGCAACTGTCAGAATAGACAAAGCAGATTATTTCGATACAAAATTCACTCCGCAGCTTACTGCTGTTTATGCTCCTAAAAACGAAATTAGTTTCAGGGCTTCTTATCAAAACGGATATCGTTTCCCGAGTATTTTCGAAGGTTTTTCTAACGTGAATAGTGGAGGTGTAAAACGTGTTGGCGGATTGCGTATTATGTCTGACGGCATTTTTGAAAATTCATATACAAAAGCTTCTATAGATAAATTTCAATCGCAGGTCAACAGCGATGTAAACACACTTGGAATCACTCAGGCACAAGCTATTGAAAAGAACAAAAACACGATTCAGAAAAATCCTTATACGTATTTACAGCCTGAGTTTGTTAATTCTTTTGAATTTGGTTTCAGGGGAATTGCATTGCAACAAAATCTTTTCATCGATGCTGATTTCTATTACAACTCTTATAAAAATTTCATCGCACAAGTAGAAGCCAGTATTCCGAATACTACAGATCCCAATCAGATTCCTACTGCATTATATTCAAAAAACACGCAAAACAGATATCGTTTATGGACCAATTCTAAAAGTAAAATCTACAATTACGGAGGAAGTTTAGGTTTAAAGTATCGTATAAATCAAACTTTCACGGCTTTAACCAATGTTACGTATACCAAACTCGACCGTACCGATGATAAAGATGGTCTCGAAGACGGATTTAATACTCCTGAATTCAACATCAACGGAACATTAATTGCAAACAATATCTGGAAAAATCTTAGTGCAAGCGCGACAGCCCGTTATCAAAACAATTTTGATTATGTTTCATTTTTAGTCAGCGGAACCGTTCCTGCTTATTGGTCGATGGATGCACAAATCAATTACAACTTCAAAAAAGCAGGCGTCACCACTAAACTTGGAGGAACCAATATTCTAAACAAAGCTTATAATTCTATTTTAGGCGGTCCAGCTATTGGCGGATTGTATTACTTATCTTTAGTTTGGGAAACGAAGTAATTTGAAATGAGAATTAACTGTTGACGTTAACCGCAAAGTGCGCAAAGTTTTTTTAGCTGTAGTGTAATTTACGCGCAAAGTCGCAGAGTCGCAAAGAAAATAAAAAACTTTGCTACTCTGCGACTTTGCGAGATTAAAAAACTTGCCGCACTTTGCAGCTAAATAAACTTTTTATTCAGCATCTAATTGTACATTTATAGTACGAAAGTCAAAACTTTGATCGTTATTAACTTCAAATAAAGAAATTCTTTATTATTTTTACCACATAATTTAAGCAAACTATGAGTTCTAACTTTGATAAATTTCAAAAGCGCAGGTTAATTTCCTCTTATTTTTCGGTTGTATTAAGTGTATTTCTGGTTTTATTCCTTCTGGGAGTACTAGGATTATTCATTATCAATTCTAAAAAACTAGCTAATGACTTTAAAGAAAAAATCGCGATGACGGTTTTCTTTAAAAATGAGGCCAATGATAGTGTAATAAAAGCATTTGATACCGAATTGAAAAGAGCTCCTTTCGCCAGATCTTATGCGTATGTTACCAAAGAAAAAGCAGCAAAAGAACATACTGACATCATAGGAGAAGATTTCCTTACCTTTTTAGGAGAAAATCCTTTGTTGAATTCCTACGATATTCACTTAAAAGCAGATTATGTAGAGAGAGACAGTATTTCTAAAATCGAAAGCCGTTTACGTCAAAACACTATGATCGAAGATATTGTTTACGACAAACAATTGGTCAATCTGGTAAATGACAATATCAAAAAAGTAAGCATGTGGATTTTAATTATCAGTGGTTTCCTTGCTGTAATCGCCGTTTTATTAATCAATAGTTCATTACGCTTATCTATACATTCTAATCGATTCATTATTAAAACCATGCAAATGGTTGGAGCTACAAAATCATTTATTCGTAAACCTTTTGTAACGCGTAGTGTAAAATTAGGAATGCTGGGTGCAGGATTGGCTATTATTGCTTTGATTGCTCTTTTAATGTACGTAGAAACAAACTTCCCTGGATTAGGAATTCTCGAAGACAAAGTTTTAATAGGGTTAGTATTATTAGCCGTTTTCGGATTAGGTGTTTTAATCACCTGGGTAAGTACCCATTTTGCAACACAACGTTTCCTTAATTTAAGAACAGACGATCTATACTAAGAAAGTAATCAGTCACAGTTTTTAGTTTACAGAAAAAAAAATAAATTCACATAAAAAGAGGGTGAGATTGCTTCGTTCCTCGCAATGACAAGATGAAAAACAATAACAATACAGAACAACAACAGCCACAAAAACAGGAATTCCTTTTTGAAGGCATTAACTATAAAATTCTATTAATAGGAATTGGCGTTATCGCATTGGGCTTTATCTTAATGTCTGGCGGCGGAAGCAAAGACCCGAATATTTTTAATGAAGACGTTTTCAATTTCAGACGTATTCGTTTGGCTCCAACAACCGTTTTAATTGGTTTTGGAATCACGATTTATTCTATCTTCAAAAAATCGAAATAGACTTTCTTAGACTGCTTAGACCACTTAGATCTTTAGATTATTTAGAATAATCTCTTTAAAAAAGTCTGACATCTAAGAAGTCTGATAATCTAACAATCTAAATTAAATGAATACATTACAAGCTATTGTTCTTGCCATAATTGAAGGGATCACAGAATTTTTACCTGTTTCTTCAACTGGCCACATGATTATTGCCTCTTCTTTCTTTGGGATCGCCCACGAAGATTTTACTAAACTTTTTACGATTGTTATTCAGCTTGGTGCTATACTTTCTGTAGTTGTTTTATATTTCAAAAGATTTTTTCAAACAATTGATTTTTATTTTAAGCTTTTGGTCGCGTTTATTCCGGCTGTAGTTTTAGGATTATTATTAAGCGATTTTATTGATGATTTATTAGAAAATCCGGTAACCGTTGCTGTTTCTCTTTTAATAGGTGGTTTAATTTTATTAAAAGTAGACGAATGGTTCAACAATCCAAATACTGCCGAAACTTCACAGGAAATCACGTATTTACAAGCTTTTAAAATCGGGATGTTTCAATGTCTGGCAATGATTCCCGGAGTTTCACGCAGCGGGGCAAGTATCGTTGGGGGTATGTCTCAAAAACTATCCAGAACAACAGCAGCTGAATTCTCTTTCTTTTTGGCCGTACCAACCATGTTGGGCGCAACTGCAAAAAAATGTTACGATTATTACAAAGCAGGATTCGAATTATCTCACGATCAGATTAATTTATTAGTTATAGGGAATGTTGTCGCATTTATTGTGGCACTATTGGCTATAAAAACCTTCATAGGTTTTTTGACTAAAAACGGCTTTAAAGTTTTTGGTTATTATAGAATAATCGCCGGAATTGTTTTATTACTGATTCACTTTTTCATTCATCCCCTTACTATTATATAATGACGCCTGAAGATTATTTAAACGGACAAGTTTTATTGATAGACAAACCTTTAAAATGGAGTTCGTTTCAAGCTGTCAATAAATTAAAATATCTTTTGATCAATAAAGTTGGACTTCCTAAAAAGTTTAAAATTGGTCATGCAGGAACTCTTGATCCTTTGGCATCCGGATTATTATTGATTTGCACCGGAAAGTTTACCAAAAGAATTACCGAACTGCAAGGTCAGGCCAAAGAATATACAGGAACTTTTTATATTGGAGCCACTACTCCATCCTATGATCTGGAAACAGAAATCGATGCAACTTTTCCAACTTCGCATATCGATGAAGCTTTGATTCACGAAACCGTAAAACAGTTTCTGGGTGAAATCGATCAGAAGCCGCCAATTTTTTCTGCTATTAAAAAAGACGGAGTTCGTTTATACGAACATGCACGTGCCGGAGAAACGATAGAAATTGCAAGCAGAAAAACGACCATTCACGAATTTGAGATTACACGAATTGCTTTGCCTGAAATTGATTTTAGAGTAGTTTGCAGCAAAGGTACTTATATCCGCTCACTGGCTTATGATTTTGGAAAAGCTATGAATTCAGGATCGCATTTGACTGTTTTACGCAGAACCAAAATTGGTGATTATGATGTAAAAAATGCCATTGACGTTACTTTATTTGAGGAAAGTCTTAATTTAGAATAAAAACAGAAAGCACATTACAAATGAAACCATCGTAATGTGCCAGCTCCTAAAATAGTTCTATTCCATAATATTTTCTTTGGAGTTAATAATGAGGTACATTTTTTCCTCCGAACAATAAACCTGAAACAAAATCATAAAACCTTTCGAATAACTTTTTCATAATAGTGCATTTTTTAATTGTTAAACATTAAATAAACACCAATAAAAAGAGTAAATCAGAAAATAAATAATAGAAGTGGGATGATGTCCCTAAATTACAAAATATTTAAATTAAAAAAAATATTTTACTATATTTTAAAACACAGACCCCTTTATTACAATTAGTTACAAAATAAAATCTCGTTTTTAGAACCTTACTCAAAGAAAACTACAAACGGTTATATTTGATATCTTCTGTAATTTGCATGAGTTCCTGCTGAACCGAAACTCCTTTATCTGCCAAATACCATAATTGCAAATCGGTTTTTATTTTTTCATCAAGCACACCAAATTCCTTTTTATAATTCGCCAGCAATTCTGAGGCTCCTTTTGGTCTTGGCCCCCAATCTGCGCGAACAATTCCTGCTTCTTTGCAAATAATAATCACTTTTGGAATTGCTCTTCCTCCATTGGTCAGATATTGGTTCATCAATTCCTCATTTTCATCACGTAAAACAATTCTAAGATCGATTTTTTTATTTGATGCCAAAGCCATTTTATTAATAACAGGAAGTATTTGAGCTGCATCGCCACACCAGCCTTCGGAGATTACAAGCCAAATATATCTATGATCGAGATTTTCTAATTTTTCAACAATTTCATCCGTAAGTTTTATCGTTTTGTCTAATCTATTCATTCTGGCATCGTTCAGCTTACTATAGTTGGTTAAACTTTCAGATTGTTCGTCTCCGGTTGATTTTCCGTCTACTAGCAAATCAGCAACTAACTTTCGATACTCAGGATAAGTATGACTCTTAAATAAGGCCTTAGCAATAATGTTTTTCATAATTGTTTTACTTTTTGAATTGCATAAAATTACAAATTTCAGGAAGACTCAAAGAATGACTTTTATCACCTTCAAAAAATTCCTGAAAAATCTGTATAAATTTAAAAATAAAAGAACAAGTATTTTTTTTAAAACATTATTTTTAAAAATCAGAATATGTCTATATTTGCACAAATTAACGCAACAACACATGAAATATAAAAGAATTCTTCTAAAACTGAGCGGCGAAGCCTTGATGGGTGATTTACAATACGGAATTGACCCTAAAAGATTAGCCGAATATGCTGAAGAAATTAAGCAAATTCACAGTAAAGGAGTAGAAATTGCTATTGTTATTGGAGGAGGAAATATTTTTAGAGGCGTTGCAGGTGCAAGTGCCGGTATGGATAGAGTACAAGGCGATTATATGGGAATGCTTGCTACGGTTATCAACGGAATGGCATTACAAGGCGCTCTTGAAGACAAAGGCATGAAAACACGTTTGCAAACTGCTTTAAAAATGGAGTCTATTGCTGAACCTTATATCAAAAGAAGAGCAGACCGTCATCTTGAAAAAGGAAGAATTGTAATTTTTGGTGCCGGAACAGGAAATCCTTATTTTACAACCGATACTGCTGCTGTTTTAAGAGGAATCGAAATCAATGCAGATGTTATCTTAAAAGGAACCCGTGTTGATGGTGTTTACGATTCTGATCCGGAAAAAAATGCATCAGCAGTAAAATTCGATATGATTACGTTTGATGATGTCCTTAAAAAAGGATTAAATGTCATGGATACAACAGCTTTTACATTAAGCCAGGAAAACAAATTGCCAATCGTTGTTTTTGACATGAACAAAATTGGAAATTTATTAAAAATCTGTGAAGGCGAAAACATAGGAACCGTAGTAAATATATAGTCATCAGTAACAGTTTACAGTCGCAATGCCGATCTGAACTGAAAACTGAGAATGAAAACTGAAAACTTAAAAAAATGACTGAAGAAATAGAATTTATATTAGATAGTACAGAAGAATCAATGAATGGTTCGATTGCGCATTTAGAGAAAGAATTTCTTAACATTCGTGCAGGAAAAGCTTCTCCGGCTATGCTAGGAAGTGTTTTTGTAGATTATTACGGATCAGCAGCACCACTTTCTCAAGTGTCTAAAATTAGTGTTCCTGATGCAAGAACAATTACACTGCAGCCTTTTGAAAAAAATATGCTGCAAGCTATTGAAAAAGCAATTATGGTAGCCAATATTGGTTTCAACCCTATGAACAATGGAGATGTGATTATCATTAGTGTTCCGCCATTAACAGAAGAGCGTCGTAGAGATTTGGCCAAACAAGCTAAAGCTGAAGCTGAAGATGCCAAAATTGGTGTACGTAATGTACGTAAGGATGCTAACACAGATATCAAAAAATTAGAAAAAGAAGGAACTTCTGAAGACATTTGCAAATCTGCCGAAGAGCAAGTTCAGAACCTTACCAATATTTATATCAAAAAAATAGATGAATTACTGGCTGGTAAAGAAGCCGAAATCATGAAGGTATAATAGCAATATCATAAAATAAAAATCCGTTTAGTTAAATTCTACTAAACGGATTTTTTTTATTGTTATTTTTGCATACCAAAATTGCATTTTGTCCGTTTTGAAACTATATTATTCTCTATGAAGCTATTTTGTTTATTGACTTTGTTTTTCACGCTTACTATTCAGGCGCAATTTCAAATAAACGGAATTGTAACCGACTCCAACAACAAACCGCTTCCTTTTGCCACAATAACAACTCCAGATAACATCAATACAATTACCGATGTTGACGGTAAATTTATTTTTACACCTTCTGAAAAAGCAAATTCTTTTTCGGTTTCGTATATTGGTTTTCAAACCAAAATTGTTGCGATTACAGAAAAAAGATATTATTCTGTTTCACTTTTTCAAAAAACCGACGATTTAAAAGAAGTTATTATTTCTAATGAAAATCCGGCTTTAACAATTATAAGGAAAGTAATCGCCAACAAAAACAAGAATAATCCGCAAAAAAAACTGAACAGTTTTGAATATAAAAGTTATAACAAACTTATTGTAACTGCCAATCCCGATTCTATCGATGGCAGGATCGATTCTACAGCAGCTTACAAGAATTTCGATAAAAAACGCATCAATATAGATTCATCAGATTATAAATTTAAAGAAATCATCAGCAAACAGCATTTATTTCAGACCGAAAAAGTTTCACAATACCAGTTTGGAAACAATAAGCTGAAAGAAACCATTCTGGGCACAAAAATGGCAGGATTTAAAAATCCGATCTATGAAGTGATTGCTTTCAATTTGCAGTCAATATCTATTTATGACAATAAATACGAGTTATTTGAAACCAAATACGAAAACCCTATTTCGAATACTGCACCTTCAAATTACAATTACAAGCTGCTTGACACTGTAAATATAAAAGGCCGCGAAACGTATATGATTTACTTTAAAAACAAACAGAAAAAGAAATCATCAGGATTAGAAGGTGTATTATATATCGATCAGGAAAATTTTGCCGTAGCCAAAGCCGTAATGCGCATAAAAGGCGTTTTGGACATTAGCGGAATTCACGAATTCGAATATGTGCCGGGTGAAAAAATATGGTTTCAGAGCAACACCACTTTCAAAATCGTTAAAGGAAAAAACGATGATGATATTAAAATTCTGGGCGGGACAATTCAGTTTGACGGAGATATGGAAGACAATTTCGAAACGAGAAAAAAATCGGCTTCAGATTTTACCTATTTACTCTCAGAAAGCAACAACTTCGATATTCATTACAACACCAGTCCTTCTATAAAAAATCCGGCACTTTATATCGAAATTAAAGATGATGCCAGTAAAAAACCCGAAGAATTCTGGAATCAATATCGTAAAGAAAGTTTAGACCTGAAAGGACAAAAAACATATCAATTGATAGATAGTCTTTCGATCAAAAAAAGGATTGAAAATCGTCTGGGTTTTGGCCGAAAAATAATCAATGGTTACATCCCGATAGGACCAATTGATCTTGATCTCAAAAAAATCATTAGCTATAATAATTACGAAGGTTTTCGCTTAGGCCTTGGCGGAATCACAAATGACCGCTTTTCTAAAAATTTCAGAATCGAAGGATATTCTGCTTACGGAACAAAAGATGGCGAAGTAAAATATAGTCTGGGAACAGGAGTTTTACTGGACAAAAGCACCAATACCTGGATAAATGGATATTATACAGATGACGTTCGCGAAATTGCCAGTACTGTTTTTGCGGTTGATAAACGTGTTTTTAAAATTTACGATCCTCGCCCTATCAACATTAGTACTTTCTATAAGTATGTAGCCTGGAAAGCCAATGTTCAGACTAAAATCATTCCAAAGACCGAAGCTGTTCTTGAATTAGCCAGAACCTATGTCGAGCCTCAATTTGATTATATGTTTAATTACGACGGAAAGCTGTATTCGAGTTACGTAATGACAACCGCAATGGTTTCGATTGTCTGGGCGCCATTTAGCAATTTTATGCAAACGCCAACAGGAAGAAATGAGTCCGAAAAAAGATTTCCCCGATTTACTTTTCAGTACACCCAGACATTGCCTGATGTGCTCGGAAACGATTTTACTTTTGGCAAAATAGATTTTAAAACCGAATACGAAAAAAAATACCTAAACGGTCAAAAAACCAGTTTACTATTGCAAGGAGGTTACGCTATGGGCGATGTTCCGCTTACGCACTTGTACAATACAATGCCTAACAATTTAACAAAAGAAACCGTTATCCAGCGTATTACTTTTGCCGGCCGAAACAGCTTTGAAACCATGTATTTTAATGAGTTTTTCTCGAGTCAATACATCTTTTTTCAAATTAAACACGGCTTTGACCGCATCAGGATTCTTAAAAAAGTTCGTCCTTCTTTGGTTCTGGTAACCAGAATGGCTTGGGGAAATATGGAAAATCCGCAACAACACGTTGGGCCAACTTATAAAACTTTAGAAAAAGGCTTCTTCGAATCCGGGATCGAACTCAACAAAATCTACAAAGGCTTTGGTTTGGGCGGGTTCTATCGATATGGTCCAAATCAGTTATTAAAATTTGAGGATAATATTGCCGTTAAGATTTCTTATGTGCTGGATTTGGGATTATAAATTTTAAAAATTCCAATATTTTTAAATTCCAAATTCCAATTATACTTCCAGTTTGTCCTCTCGACCGGAGGGAGAGATCACACTCGAAACTCCGTATAGAATACCATCAATCTTTGTCGAGCTACTAACGAAGATCCTTCGTCCGTCAGGATGACAAGATTGTCACCAATCTTTGTCGAGCTACAAGTGTGACCTCTCCGTGCGTCGAGATGACAAAAAATGCGAATAACACAACAGAAAAATCCGTGCAAATCCATGCAAATCTGTGCTTTCGCTTTAGCGAATCCGTATCATCCGCGTGCCTTCTCGCAATCCTGGAAATCTTCAAAAAAAGCAAAACAAAAAATCCCAAACCCCAATCGTAAAATTGGAATTTGGAATTTAAAAATATTGGAATTTATTTTTCTTTTAGGGTTTCAAAATCAAAACCGAAGGTGTATTATTCAACCAGGTGCTTTGAGATTCTATTAATTTTTTCCAGCTGTCTAAACTAATAATCATCATATTTTGGTTTTCTAAAAATTCCTTTTTTATGGTTCTGTCATGCATAATCATAATATGATTAGGTGCAATTTGCTCAATCGAACGAATGGTCTCCTGAATATCTCTGGTATTTTTTACTTCACCACTGGCATCCAAAACTGTAATTTGAGAACCATTATTGTTGATCAGTTTTTTAGCATATTCAATCAGAAAAGAATCTTCTTTAGTAAAAATTGGCATAAAAACCTGATTCACTTCTTCTAATTCCTTATCGATAAAAATACCAACCGGCATTTTACTTTTTGCAATAATATGACGTGTTCTTTCATCAAAAGGAGAATTTTCGAACAAACCTTCTTTTCCTGTAAACTTATCGATCAAACGATCCGGGTTTACGATTCGGGTGGTAAAACCAAGAATCTTCCCAAGTAAAGTTCCATCAAAAATAGACTGTCCCAGACCCACTAACAATAAATCATATTCGCCCTGATTGGCTGTATCTATAATATCCGTATCAATATCATTCGTTACTTTAAAAACACTCACCATGTTTTGGTTCAAACGCTCTGATTCTTCAATAACCGGAACCAGCATTTTACGTTCGTGGTCTTTTACATCAAACGAATGTATCTCTGTACTTAATGACAAATGCATCGCAGTTACAATCGAATTATCGCCTTGTTTTTTCACTAAGCTATTTGCGATTTTTAATAGTTTTTTACCTCTTTCAGGCGTTGCAAACGAAAGTAGAATCTTGTACTTGCTTTTGTTTCCAATTTCCTGCGGAATTGCGGTTATTTTATCTTTAAAAATAAAGCCAATCAAATCCAGCGCAGGCCCCGTCATAAAAGTAGTTACCAGGGCCATAATAACCATCATGGTAAATATTTCTGTAGAAAGAACGCCTAAATCATAACCAATATTCAAAACTACCAATTCCATTAAACCACGGGTATTCATCAAAGCCCCGATGGCTAAACTGTCTTTCCAGCTTTGTCCTACAAATTTTGCAGCAAAGGCACTTCCTAAAAATTTCCCAGCTACAGCAACTGCAATAATCAATCCGGTAATTTTCCATAAAGCAGGATCATTTAGCAAACCAATTTGTGTACGTAAACCTGTAAACACAAAGAATAATGGCAATAAAACAATGATCGCAACATCTTCTACTTTTTCAATAAAAATATTTCTGAACTTGTTATTCTCCGGCATAATCGCTCCTGCTAAGAAAGCCCCGAACAAAGCGTGAATTCCGATTAATTCAGCAGCATAAGCAGAAAACAAAAGAGTTAAGAAGAAAATTGCAACAACAGGCTTGTTCAGACTTTCACGGGTAGAATTTAGATCTCCAACACGTTTCAGGAACGGACGAACTATTTTCAGCATTACAATTACATACAAAATAGCCAACCCAATTACATATAAGGCACTTGTAAACGAACCCGCTTTTACAATCGCAATTACAACTGCCAGAATACACCAGGCCGTAATATCATCTGCCGCAGCACAAGTAATGGCAATTGTACCCAGCTTTGTTTTTTGCATGCCTCGCTCCTGCACGATTCTGGCTAATACCGGAAACGCGGTGATACTCATGGCGATTCCCATAAATAAACCAAACGATGCAAACTCAACCCCAACCGGAGCAAAAGTATGGTAGATAAAATAAGCTAATGAAAGACCCAGGGCAAAAGGGATAACAATACTTGCGTGACTTATAACTACAGCATCGTGTGCTTTATTTTTTAATACTTTCAAATCCAATTCCATGCCGATAACGAACATGAAAAGAATCAAACCAATCTGACTTAAAAATTGCAGGTTTCCTAAAGATTCTTTCGGAAATAATGCCGCTGAAAATTCAGGAAAATACATTCCAACCAATGAGGGCCCAAGAACAATACCCGCAATCATTTCACCAATTACAGACGGCTGACCTATTTTTCTAAAAACCCATCCAAACAAACGTGCTACTAAAATAATAGTAACGATCTGAGCCAGTAAAATAGCCAAAGGATGCTGTAAGTTTTCGACCATCGAATGTAAAAAGTCATTCCAATGATTGCTTTCGATTTGCTTATGTACGATTCCGCGCCCCACTTCGAGTGCAGCACCTTTTGAAATTACCCAATATATCAAGGCAGTGAATCCGCCAATAACAGTAACGTAAAATAAGGAGTTTTTAATGTTATTCATAACTCATTTTTTTGATTTTAATGGTGCAAATATCAGAACTGAGAATTAAGTGATAAAGTAATTTTAAACCTAATTTTCAATGTATGTAACAAGTCGGAAAAACTTTGTAATAAGTTAGATTTTTACCTTTTTCAAAAAGTCTGAACGATAGGTTTCGCTTAAAATCAGCGTGCTGTTTTTATCATTTTTTTCTAAATGATGCAGGACAATTTCGTTATGATTAAAAAATTTAATGGCTTTTACTGCCACAATTTCTTTCTTGTTTACGCGACAGAAATCAGCATCGGGCAATTCGTTTAAAAGTGTATCGAATTTTATATTTTTCAAATTCAGAAAACTTCCATCCAAAAGCAAAACTGTTTTATCACGACTATCGCTCACAGCAGTTTTTATATACACAATCTGATTAAAATACAGTAACGTTTTTCCCTTATCTGTATTTAACTGAATAAATTTTTTAGCCGCGTCCGGTTTATGAAAACGTTCAAAAGCTTTTGAGATGGCTTTTTGCAAACGTTCCAGTTTTACCGGTTTTGTGATATAATCTACCGCATCAATATTAAAAGCATCAGCTGCATATTCTTTATAGGCTGTACAAAAAATAACCAATTTATTATCCAGCATTTCTGCCAGATGCAAGCCGTCAATTCCTGGCATTTCGATATCTGATATTAGCAAATCAAAATCGAGATTCGGAATATCAGCAAGGAGTTTTTCAGGATTGTTAAACGTTTTTACGATTTCTACTTCGGGAATTTGTTCGCAAAGCATTTTCAGGTACGTTAATCCCGGTAACTCATCGTCCAGCAGCAAGCATTTCAGTTTTGTATTCAAGTAAATCTATTTTAAGATGAGCAATATAAACGTCGTTTTCTACGAATTTATCGAGTTTGAAATTATTCTTATAAATAATACGCAATCGGTGTTCTAAAGTCGCATGGCCAAAACCGCTGCGTTCTTTTTTCAGTACTTTTTTGTCTGATATTTTATTCGAAACCGTCATAAAAAAAGCATTATCCCTAAACTCAAAAACCACAGAAATAAAAGCATCCGCACTTTGCAGATCAGCATGTTTAAAGGCATTTTCGATTAAATCAATAGAAATCAATGGTGCGAGTAAAGGCTGATCGTATAATTTATCTTCTTTATTGATATTGGTTTTAATCTTCAACTCAAAAAGCGGACTGATTTTGATTTTGTTGATTTCGATTAAATTCAATGCAAAATCAATTTCTTCTTTTGCGGTGACAAATTTCTTTTTGCTTTCGTATAGAATATAATCTAAAACATTGGCGAGTTTGTCTAAGGCAAAATAGGTTTGGTAGGCATGCGACTGAATCGAATTTAAAATATTTTTAAACAAATGCGGATTCAGTTTTGATTCTAAAGTTTCTAACTGCAAATCGTTTACTTTCATTTCGAGTGCATAAAAACTTTTCTCGGCATCGTCTTTTGCTTTTTTAAACTGCATCAATTGATACATCAAAAAACAAATGATAACGATAAGCAATAAAAGAATCGCCAGAAATATAAAAGTGATAGTGTTGTTTTCTTGCATATGTTACGCTTGTAAAGTTGTTTTTAATGACACTTTATAATTAATCAAAATCCCGGTTGTTAATATGAGAATACTCGCCAACCAAAGATAATACCCCAATTCAAAAGAAACTATCTTTGCCATCGTACCGCTTTCCGCACCCAATATTTCATTCCAAAATGAAAATGAAATAGCCAAACCAGATGCTATCAGGCTCCACAGAACTGCTTTTTCATTATTTTTAATAAAAAGTATTATGGCAAGTAAACATAACGGATTTGCCAGCCAAACAATCTCTTCTAATAATCCCCCACCCATAAAAGCTACTGATCCTATAAAAAGATATTCTAATGATGATGCTGTTTTTATTTCATTATTATAATTTACAACCAAGGCATTTTGAGTAAGTGAAATAGCAAAAACTAATAAACTCAATCCGATTGTTGTAAATTTAATTTCTCTCGATTCCATAATCTATATTAAATGTTATTTTTTTTGCCTCTGATTAAAAAATTTTTTTTCTAATAATTTAATAAAAATTAATCTGGGAGAATTTGTGTAATCTGTGGCATGTTTTTTTAAAATTAATCAGCGTAAATCCGTTTCATCTGTAAAACCCGAGGGCTAATATTTTTTAATGATTAGAAACAAACTTCAACCCAATAATCGAAGCGATTAATGTCGAAAGAAAAAATATTCTCCAGAAAGTTGCCGGTTCTTTAAAAATTAAAATTCCTACCAAAACAGTTCCTACAGCGCCAACTCCTGTCCAAACGGCATAAGCGGTTCCAATAGGTAAAACCTGTGTAGCTTTATACAACAATAACATACTGATCGAAAGACAAACAAAAAAGCCAATCATCCAGTATGTCGAGATCATTCCGGTGGTTTCTTTGGCTTTGCCCAAACAAGAAGCAAACCCTACTTCAAAAAGTCCTGCAATAATCAATAAAATCCAGTTCATATTCTTTTCGTTTTTAAATTCAAGTACAAATATGAGAAAAGCTTACGTAGAATTGCGAAAAAACATCTCATTTTTCCTAAATAACACAGTACCATTTATGTTAACAAACAGTAAAAACAGAACTGATTATTTATGATTTAGAGCACTTTTCACTACATTTGCATCCATTTTAAAGAATTTATGAAAAACGCTGTACAAGTTGGATTTTGGGAAAAACTAGCCCGAATCATACTTAAGAACCGAATTATAATACTAGTAATCCTATCTGCTTTAACGATTTTCCTTGGTTATCAATGGAAAAACCTTTCTATGACTTACACTGAAGCGAACCTGCTTCCTAAAGATCATATCGTAAACAAACAATATCAACAGTTTCTGGACAAATTTGGTGAAGAAGGAAATTTAGTCGTAATTGGGTTTCAGGATCCGAAATTTTTTACGCCTAAAAATTATGCTGCCTGGAATGAATTAATGACGGGTTTAAAAAATTCTAAAGAGGTTGATTTGGTTGTTTCTTTGAATGATTTAAAGAAACTGGAAAAAGATACGGTTAACGAAAAATTTGTCTTAACTCCTTTTATTGATCCGAATAAAGCACTTGATCCGGAATATCTTAAGAAAGTGCAATACGATTTGTTTCACAATTTACCTTTTTACGAAGGCCTGTTGTTTAACAAACAAAGTGGCAGTATCCGTTCAGCAATTTATATCAATAAGGCACTTGTAAATACGCCGGAAAGAAAAACTTTTATTCTTGAAAACCTGGTTCCAAAAATCGATAAATTCGAAAAAACTACGGGAGTTGATTTGAAAGTGTCCGGAATGCCATACATCAGAACGATAAATGCGGATAATATGAAAGGTGAAATCGGTCTTTTTATTGGCGCGGCTTTATTTACGGTTTCATTGATTTTCTTTTTCTTTTTCCGTTCGTTCAGAGCTACTTTTATTTCGATTTGTATTTTGATCATTGGTGTAATCTGGTCTTTTGGGACACTTGGATTATTTCATTATAAAATCACGATTCTAACGGCTATTATTCCGCCATTAATTATTGTTATCGGGATTACGAACTGTATTTTCCTGATCAATAAATACCAGCAGGAAATTAAATTGCACAACAATCAGGCAAAGGCTTTGCAGCGTATTATTTCGAAAATTGGAGTTTCGACTTTGATGACGAATTTAACGACGGCGATAGGTTTTGCAACGTTTATGATTACGGGCAATGATTTACTTTTTGAATTTGGACTGGTAACTTCCATCAACGTAATTTCGGTTTATTTACTGACGCTTTTAATTGTGCCAATTGTATACAGTTTTATGTCGATTCCGGGAGAAAGACATTTATACCATTTGAACAAAACTTACATTTCGACTTTATTGAATTTTGTTGAAAATGTGGTAAAAAACAAACGAAAAGTAATTTATACGATTTACGGTTTGCTTTTGGTTTTTAGTGTAATTGGAGTTTCGCAAATGAAAGTTTCTGGAAGTTTGATTGGTGAAATGCCAAAAAGTGCTTCCTTCTATAAAGATATTTTATTTTACGAAAAAGAATTCAATGGCGTTATGCCGCTTGAAATCATGATTAACACCAAACATAAAAAAGGTGTTATGAAATTATCAACGATGAAAAAAATGGACGAATTGCAAAACACGATTGCAGAACTTCCTGAATTATCGAAACCGGTTTCTGTAGTGAATTTGGTTAAATATTCGAAACAGGCTTTCTATAACGGAAATCCTGAATATTACCAATTGCCTACTTCGCAGGAACAGACTTTTATTTTGTCATACGCAAAAAATGCAACGAAAAACAGCAAAGACAATTTAATGAAATCCTACGTAGATTCGACTGGACAATACGCCCGAATCACGACTTTTATGAAAGATATCGGAACGCAGGAAATGGCAAGAGTCGAAAAAAAATTACGCTCAAAAATTGCTGAAATTTTCCCTGAAGACCGCTACGAAGTGACACTTACCGGAAAAGCATTAGTTTTCCAGAAAGGAACATCTTATTTAGTCGACAACTTAATCGAATCATTGATTTTTGCGATTTTGGTAATTGCAGCTTTGATGTTATACTTATTCAGATCGTTCAAAATGGTAATGGCGTCTGTGATTACAAACATTTTACCGCTTTGTATTACATCGGGATTAATGGGTTATTTTGGGATTCCGCTTAAACCTTCAACGATTTTAGTATTCAGTATTGCGTTTGGAATTTCGGTTGATAATGCGATTCAGTTTATGGCGAAGTACAAACACGATTTGATTCAAAGCAACGGAAAAGTCAAAAAATCTGTTTTCAGTGCTTTAAGAGAAACAGGAATCAGTACTTTTTATACTTCAGTAGTTTTAATTTTAGGATTTGCTACTTTCACGCTTTCCAGCTTTAGCGGAACAATTGCGCTTGGTGGATTAATTTCCTGTACATTGGCATTTGCAATGTTCGCGAATTTATTGGTTTTACCGGCTTTGGTTTTGACTTTTGAGAAAAAGAAGGCTAAGAAAGAGGATTTGGAGAATTTGGAAGGAAACACAAATTTCACGAATTAGCACAAATTGAATAGGAATAAGAATGAAGTTGGAACAATTTAGAGAATTAAATGAAGTTATTTCTCAAGAGCATTTTTTTGTTTTGCTTAACATTTTTTTTATTGACAAAAATCTTTTTGAAAGCTCAGAACAAGTAGAAGTTTTAGAAATTCTCTCTGAGAAATATTCTAAATTCAACTCAAATATCCTAAATGTAGAACAGGAAAACAAGATTAAGCAAATATTAATTGAATTGTCGGATTTTGCAAATTTGGAAAGAATAGAAATATTAATTAGAATATTATTCAACTTTCAAAATAATGAATACTATGACTATTTGGAGAAACATAAAAATAGCATTATTCATTCAGGTGTAAAAAAAGAGGTTTTTGAAGCTTTGGAAGAATACAGAGACAGTTTTAAAATATAATTTTTTTTTAACCACAAATTAGCACAAATTAAAAACTCAAGATTTCGTCAAAGATTAACACTATATTGTCATTTCGACGAAGGAGAAATCTACGTAGTAATTCGGCAAAGATTTTCTAAACTTTGAGGAATTTTATTGAGGAGATTCCTCGTTCCTCGAAATGACAAAAAAGAAAAACAATTGCCTCTTTTAAAAACCAGAACCCTAGCCCCGATAGTAGCGGCATCCTTTTTATTGCTCCTTTAGCAATAAAAAGATATAGCGGATAGCGGGAAACAGCTTCAAAAATTAATTATTATCGTTTATATTTGCAATTCGATATAAAAAACACTGATTTTATTTTAATCTAAAATCAGCAATCTAAAATCTAAAATTAAAATGAAACACACAAAAGTTAAAGACTTATTAAACAGTACGACGACGCTTCAGGAGGTTAATGCAAAAGGATGGGTGAGAACTTTTAGAAATAATCAGTTCATCGCACTTAATGACGGTTCTACCATTAATAATATACAATGTGTTGTTGATTTTGAAAATACACCGGAAGAAACCCTAAAAAGAATCACGACCGGAGCTGCAGTTTCTGTAATTGGAACTTTGGTTGAAAGTAAAGGCGCGGGTCAGAAATACGAAATTCAGGTTTCTAAAATTGAAATCCTTGGAGATTCTGATGCGGAGAAATTTCCAATGCAGCCTAAAAAACACTCTTTGGAATTCTTGAGAGAAAATGCACATTTACGTGTACGTACTAATGCTTTTGGAGCGATTATGCGTGTGCGTTCTGTATTATCTTATGCTGTTCACAAATATTTTCAGGATAAAGGTTTTGTGTATGTAAACACACCAATTATTACCGGAGCTGATGCTGAAGGTGCAGGAGAAATGTTTCAGGTAACTTCACTTCCTTTGGATAATTTGCCAAAAACAGAAGAAGGAGAAATTGATTTCAAAAAAGATTTCTTTGGAAAACATACCAACCTAACGGTTTCAGGACAATTAGAAGGGGAAACTTTTGCCATGGCTTTGGGTCAGATTTATACTTTTGGACCAACTTTTAGAGCGGAAAATTCAAACACTTCTCGTCACTTGGCAGAATTCTGGATGATCGAGCCGGAAGTTGCTTTCAACAATCTGGATGACAACATGGATTTGGCTGAAGATTTTATTCAGTATGTAATCAAATATGCTTTAGATAATTGTAAAGATGATTTGAAATTTTTAGAAGGAAGACTTTTAGAAGAAGAAAAATCAAAACCGCAAGCAGAAAGAAGTGAGATGACTTTGTTAGAGAAATTGAACTTCGTTTTGGAGAACAACTTCAAACGTGTTTCTTATACAGAAGCAATTGACATTTTGAGAGATTCAACTCCAAACAAAAAGAAAAAATTTCAATATATCATCAACGAATGGGGTGCTGATTTACAATCAGAACACGAGCGTTACCTGGTGGAAAAACACTTTAAATGTCCGGTAATCTTGTTTGATTACCCGGCAAACATTAAAGCGTTTTACATGCGTTTGAACGACAACACTGAACCGGGAAGAGAAACGGTTCGTGCAATGGACATCCTTTTCCCTGGAATTGGAGAAATCGTTGGTGGTTCTGAAAGAGAAGAGCGCTACGATGTTTTGATCGAAAAAATGAAAGCCTTAGAAATCGACGAAGAAGAATTATACTGGTATTTAGACACCAGAAGATTTGGATCAGCAACTCACGCAGGTTTCGGTTTAGGATTTGAGCGTTTGGTATTGTTTGTTACAGGAATGACAAACATTAGAGACGTTATTCCTTTCCCGAGAACTCCTGGAAGTGCTGAATTTTAATAGAAACGGATTTGCCACGAAGGCACAAAGACACTAAGTTTTATTTTTAAAAACTGATTAAAGATTCAAAAAAAAATTAAATAATACCACGAAGACACAAATTCAAAAAGTATTATTTATGTTTTTAAGGACTTAAGCCTTAAAAAAACAATCTTTGCGCCTTAGCGTCTTCGTGGCAAATACAAAATATTATGCTCTCTGAAAGAATTGAAGAAATTGGAAAAATAATTGTAAACTCAGCTTTTAAAGTTCACAAACAACTTGGACCCGGATTATTAGAAAGAGTTTATGAAGTTTGTTTAGCTCATGAAATTGCTAAAGCTGGTCTTGATGTAAAACGCCAAGTTGATATTCCGATTGTTTATGACGGAATTGAATTTAGCGAAGGATTAAGATTAGATTTATTAATCGAAGATTCTATTATAGTAGAAATAAAAGCAGTAGAACAAATAAATCCAGTTTGGGAAGCACAAATTATAAGTCAATTAAAATTACTGAATAAAGATTTAGGTTACTTAATTAATTTTAATGTACCATTAATCAAAAGCGGTATCAGAAGATTTATAAACACGAAAAGAGTATTTTAAGAAGATCAAATAAAAGCCTTAGAGGCAATTAAAAATAAAAACTTTGCGCCTTCGCGTCTTAGTGGCTAAAAAAAGTAGTGCCTTATTATGCTAAAGCAATTTTTAAATTTAAAATTATCCCAAAAATTATCTCCGCAGCAAATTCAGCTGATGAAGTTAATTCAATTGCCTACGCAAGCTTTTGAGCAACGTTTATTAGAAGAAATGAACGAAAATCCGGCTCTTGAAGCAGGAAAAGAAGATGAATACGAAGCGGACGAATTCGCTAATGAAGAATACGACGATTATGATGATGCAGAATCTGACAGAATCGAAGCAGACGACATTAACATCGACGAATACTTAAGCGACGATGATACTCCGGATTATAAAACTCAGGTGAACAATTATAGTGAAGATGAAGAAAGAGAAACCCCTTTTGCTTCGCCAATTAGTTTTCATCAGGATTTAATCAATCAGCTGAATACTTTTATTTTGAACGATGAAGAGCGGGAAATCGCTGAATTCCTCGTTGGAAGTATTGATGATATGGGTTACATCCGCAGAAGCGTTCCGGATATTGTAGATGATATGGCGTTTACTCAGGGTATTTATACGGATGAGAAAATGGTCGAAAAAATGCTTCAGGTTATTCACGAACTTGAACCCTCGGGCGTTGGTGCGCGTGATTTACAGGAATGTTTATTATTGCAATTGAAGCATAAAACACCAACAGAATATGTTGATTTAGCAATTGATATTATCGAAAATCAGTTTGATGCTTTTACCAAAAAACATTACGACAAACTGCTTCAAAAATATGGCGTTTCGAACGAACAGCTTAAAAAAGCGATTCACGAAATCGAAAGGTTAAACCCAAAACCGGGCGGATCATACACCGGAAACAATAAAGTAACGGAGAATGTGGTTCCGGATTTTGCGATCAGAATTGTCGATGGCGAACTGGAATTGACCTTAAACGGACGAAATGCTCCTTCTCTGCACGTTTCTAAAGATTATCAGGAAATGATGCAGACATACAAAGACTCCCGTGATAAATCGTCGGCCCAGAAAGATGCGGTTCAGTTTATCAAACAAAAACTGGATTCAGCAAAATGGTTTATTGATGCGATCAGACAACGTCAGGAAACGCTGTTTGTAACGATGAATGCGATTATGCACTATCAGGAAGAATATTTCTTAGACGGTGACGAAACGAAACTAAAACCAATGATCTTAAAAGACATTGCAGATATGGTTGGTTTGGATATTTCGACGATTTCGCGCGTTGCCAACAGTAAATATGTTGAAACGCCATACGGAACGAAATTAATTAAAGAATTTTTCTCTGAGGCAATGAAAAACGATCAGGGGGAAGATGTTTCGACTTTAGAAATCAAAAAGATTCTTAAAAATACAATTGAAGAAGAAGACAAAAAGAAACCACTTCCAGACGATCAACTGGCAGAAATTCTAAAAGAAAAAGGTTATCCGATTGCCAGAAGAACTATCGCAAAATACCGCGAACAATTGGATATTCCGGTGGCAAGAATGAGAAAGAAAATTTAAGCTTCTCTTTTTACCATTAAGAGATTAGAAAAATTAAGCTCATTTTTGAGTTTATAATACATAGCAAACCCGACAAATTCAAAAATCTGTCGGGTTTTGTTTTATATTCGAAATTCTAAATTATTTATACTGCTCGGGAGTTATTGTAATCTGAAACAAATAATCTTCTTTTTTATCGTCATAATTATAAATCAAAGTAAAATTATTGTCACGAAATGCTTTTAAACCAGAATTTGCTTTAACTGTACTCAGCAGACTTTCTTCAATATTTTGTTTTATTACCTCGATTTCAGCTGTAGATTTCTCAACATTCAGCAAAGTCAGATTGTACTGAACCACTTTATCTTTAGGCAAAGTGACATTATCTAAACGAATACCTTCCTGAATTACTAAGGGACAATTATCATTATATTTAGCAACCAGTTCGATCATCTCTTTATCTGCTGCAGGTTCTTTGAAAGAGTAATAAAGAATTAAGGCCAATAAAAATGCTACAATTGCGCTTATTATTAAAACAGTTGATTTTTTTCCTTTAGTTGTCTGCTGCATCTTTAGTTTGTTTTGTTTTAAGAAAAAGTTATTTATCCTGAATCTTTTTCATTGCATTAAAATAAGCTGCGCGGCTTAGCGGCTCATATTCTTCGGTTTCACCCAACATTACCAATTTATCATTATCTGTTTTACGGAAACTATAATTCGCCAGATTTCCTGTTCGGGTACAAACGGCATGAACTTTAGTCACATATTCGGCGGTTGCCATAAGAGCAGGCATTGGTCCAAAAGGATTTCCTTTAAAATCCATATCAAGTCCTGCAACTATCACACGAATTCCCTGATTAGCAAGATCGTTACAAACTGTAACTATCTCATCATCAAAAAACTGTGCTTCATCAATCCCGATAACATCGCAGCCTTGTGCCAAAATAGAAATATTAGCAGCAGCCGGAACCGGAGTAGAACAAATTTCGTTAGCATCATGCGATACTACCATTTCGTCATGATAGCGGGTATCAATAGCGGGTTTAAAAATTTCGACTCTTTGTTTGGCAAATTGGGCGCGTTTTAATCTGCGGATTAACTCCTCGGTTTTACCCGAAAACATTGATCCACAAATAACTTCAATCCAACCAAATTGTTCTTTGTGATTTACTGTATTTTCGAGAAACATTTTGTATTTTTCTACCTTTAAAAATGAATAGTTTTTATTACTTTGTACTGGTAATAAATCGACGTGAAAAATTGCTGTTTTTACACTTTTTCAAAAGTAGAAAATTTTTATCAAATCGGAGATTCGCAAACGCTTATTAACAGAAATAAAAAATAATTTCGAAGATTTGCTGGTGATTTAAATTTAATTAAATACAAAATGTTAAAAATGGATACCTTCTTTCGTTTTTCTTTGATCGTGTTCTTTTTACTTTGTAATATTGGAAATGCGCAGAAAAAAGCATCTGATACAAATGCAAGTCCTCTGAAAACTAACGATTATAAAAACTGGAAAACATACAAACATCAAGATGCTTCAGTCCAATTACCAAATTATTTCGAGTATGGTTTGTTGACAAATTCAGGAATTCAATATTATACGGCAGAAGAATTTGACGATGTTACAATCGCAATTGAGGTTTATGAAGGAAATAAAAAAGATTTAACAGAGGGCTTTAAAGCCTCTCAAAAATATCCCGGAGCAACAGTAAGCTATAAGTTGCTTAAACCAAACTGGTATGTAGTTAGCAGTAATCAATCGGGAACTATTCATTATGAAAAAGGAATCATTAAAGGAAAAAACATACACCACCTAATGATTGATTATCCAGAAAATAAAAAAGAAGAGATGGATCAAATTTTAGCAAAAATAGCCAGATCGTTTCAATAATATCAAGTTTTAAAGTTTAAAACATAAAAATCAAAAAAATACCGTATTCACTATAATTTCAACAGTTATGAAAAAAAAATTGGAAGCCGATTTAATCAGCATTGCACATCGAATTTTAAAGCTTAAAAACAAATCCGATATCAATCAATTGTATCTTGAAACGCAGAAATTATACGAGAAATTAGCGGTTTTAAAGTTTGTAGACGAAAATTTCGATACTTTGAAGCCAACAATTGGTCACAGTGAGTTGAGCGCTGAAATTGAATCTATTTTTGATAAAGAAGAAACAATTCCGGCAGAAGTTAAATCAGAAGAGCCAATTGCAGTAGAAGAAACTCCAATTGAAACAATCGCTGAACCGGAAACTACAGAAGAAATTAAAGCAGAAGAAATTGCTGCTGAAGAAGTTCCTGAAGAAATTGTAGCTGAAGAAGTTAATACTAAAGAAACCGTTGCTGAAGTTCCTGCAGAAGTAATTCCGGAACCCATCATCGAAACTACTCCTGAACCAATTGCAGAAGTTATCGAAGAGCCTGTTGCTGAAAAAATCGAAGAGCCAATTGCTAAAACAGAAAAAACAGAAGAACTTTCTTTTACAACAATTAGTGATTTAAAACCAATCCCCGATTTTGTGCCTCTTTTTGAATTAGAAAAACCAGAGGAAAAAGAACCGGAAAAAGAAGAACCAAAAGCCGAAACTTCATCAAAACCAGGTCCTGTTACGATTTCATTTGAAGATTTTGGCGTTAATTATGCCGATGCCCAGTTTGTAAAAGTAGACAGTTTTGAAAATATTACTTCTACTCCTGCTCCGGTTATCAATGAATTTAAAGAGAAAAGAGAACCTATCGAAACTGTTGTCATAGAAAAACCAGCAGAAACGAAAACAGTTACTTTGAACGAAAAGCTGGCAAAAGGTTTTCATATCGATCTAAACGACCGAATTGCTTTTACTAAAAACCTTTTCGGAAACAGTTCTGAAGATTACAGCCGCGTTCTAAATCAACTATTGACTTTTGACAATTATAGCGAAGCTCAGGAATTTATCGAAAATATGGTTAAACCTGATTATAATAATTGGGAAGGAAAAGACGATTACGCAGAACGTTTCTTAGGAATTGTAGAGAAGAAATTCTCATAAACACTAATTTCACGAATTTACACGAATTATAAGTAATTTAAATAATACTTGATTTGTGCAATTTTTAAACAACCGGAATTTGTGCCAATTTGCGCAATTCGTGTTAAATTTTAAAATTAAATATGTCTAAATTATATATCGTTCCAACGCCTATTGGCAATCTTGAAGACATGACTTTTCGTGCCATCAGGATCCTGAAAGAAGTCGATTTGATCTTGGCCGAAGACACCAGAACGAGTGGCAAATTGTTGAAGCATTTTGAAATTGGCACTCACATGCACAGCCATCATATGCACAACGAGCATAAAACTACAGAGAACCTGATTGCACGTTTGAAAGCGGGTGAAACTATTGCTTTGATTTCGGATGCAGGAACTCCGGCAATTTCAGATCCGGGCTTTTTATTGACACGCGCTTGTGTCGAAAATAAAATTGACGTAGAATGTTTGCCTGGTGCAACGGCTTTTGTTCCGGCTCTGGTAAATAGCGGCTTACCAAATGATAAATTTATTTTTGAAGGTTTTTTGCCTGATAAAAAAGGACGTCAGACCCGTTTTTTGGCTTTAGCCGAAGAAACCAGAACAATGATTTTATACGTTTCGCCGCATAAACTCGTTAAGACTTTAGCCGAATTTATTCAGTATTTTGGTGAAGACAGACAAGTTTGTGTTTCGCGTGAATTATCAAAACTGCATGAAGAAAATGTTCGCGGAACCGCAAGAGAAGTTTTAACACATTTTGAAAAAACAGCACCACGAGGCGAAATTGTAGTAGTCGTTGCCGGAAAAATAATAACAAAAGAACCTAAGAAAAGTAAATTTTCTAAGGATCAAGAAGAAGAAAATTAAAATTATTTATGACACAGATTAAATGATTATCACGGATTAATAAAAAAGGTTTGCCACAAATTTCCAAGAATTAAATTCGTGATAATTCGTGCAATTTGTAGCAAAAAAACATAAAAAAAATCCTTTTTAACCTTTTAATCTGTGGCAAAAAACAAATAAAAATCATGAGCATACAAGCCTTTTTACAAAAAGTAAAACAAACACCAAACGAAATAACATTTCCGGAAACTATTGCCGTAATTGAAGAAAACTACACCTTTACGCCAACTGCTTTTCAAAACGGAACACAGCATAATGCAGCCGGAGAAAATTCTGGTTCTTGCAAATTATTTTCTTTTGCAAAATTGCAAAACTTAAGCAAAGAAGAAACTTTAGCTTGTTTTGGAGCTTTTTATTTCGAAGAAGTTTTAGGTGACCCAAACGGAACAAACCATCAAAACATTAGAAATTTCATCAACTTAGGCTGGGACGGAATTAAGTTTGAAGGAAATGCTTTGAAGGCAAAATAATTTTAGATTTTCTCGAGTCTGCTTTATTCTAAATCTGAATTCCAGAAACCTTTGTAAAAGTTTTAAACTTTGACAAAGGTAAGTTCGAATACTTTTACCAAAGATTAAAGAGATTAAAAATCCTTTTAAAATTATTTAATCTGTGGAAATTAAAAAAAAAACACATCCGATTAAACGATTTCCGACTTCTACAATCTAAAATCAACAATCTAAAATCTAAAATCAACCATGCGTTGGACATTAAAACCAAAACCTTCTGAAGATAAAGTCAAACATTTGGCACAAGCCCTAAATGTAGAAGATTTTGTAGCAACACTTTTGATTCAGCGTGGCATCGAAACTTTTGAAGATGCCAGGGATTTCTTCCGACCGAAGTTAGAACATCTTCATGATCCGTTCCTGATGAAAGACATGGATAAAGCGGTTGCCAGAATAGAACTAGCCATCGAAAATCAGGAAAACATCTTAGTTTTTGGCGATTATGATGTCGACGGAACAACGGCAGTTTCTTTGGTTTCGGCTTATTTAAAATCGCATTATCCCAATATTGCCACTTATATTCCGGATCGTTATGCAGAAGGTTACGGAATTTCTTTTAAAGGAATTGACTTTGCCGACGATAACGGTTTTTCGCTAATTATTGCTTTAGACTGCGGAATAAAATCTATTGACCATATCGCCTACGCAAAAGAAAAAAACATCGATTTTATTATTTGTGACCACCACAGACCCGGAGAATTTCTTCCGGATGCAGTTGCGATTTTAGATCCTAAAAGAGAAGATTGTTTTTATCCTTATGATGAATTGTGTGGCTGTGGCGTTGGTTTTAAACTGATTCAGGCTTTAGGCACAAATCGCGAAGAAACAATTGAAGACTTGATTCCCTATCTGGATTTGGTCGCTACGGCAATCGCTGCCGACATCGTGCCTATTACAGGAGAAAATCGAGTTTTAGCTTATTTCGGTTTACAGGTTATCAATTCAGATCCAAGACCAGGAATTAAAGCTTTGGTACATCAGGTAAAAAAGAAGACACTGGATATTACAGATGTTGTTTTTATTATTTCACCCAGAATAAATGCTGCCGGAAGAATCAAACATGGCAATCATGCGGTCGAATTGCTTACAGAATTTAATTTCGAACAGGCACAACAATTCGCATCCGAAATTGAGCAATATAACTCAGACCGAAAAGATCTCGATAAACAAATTACCAAAGAAGCTTTTCAGCAAATTATACAAAATCAGGAAGAAGACCGATATTCGACCGTAGTATTTCAGGAAGACTGGCACAAAGGCGTTATTGGAATTGTGGCTTCAAGATTAATCGAAACGTATTATAGACCCACTTTGGTTTTTACCAAAAGCGGTGACAAATATGCCGCTTCTGCAAGATCTGTAAAAGGATTTGATGTTTACAATGCACTTGATGCCTGTTCCGAACATTTAGAACAATTTGGAGGGCATATGTACGCAGCAGGAATGACTTTGAAAGCCGAGAACTATACAACCTTTAAAGAAGCTTTTGAAAGACAAGTTTCGGCAACTATTTTACCAGAAATGCGAACTCCGGAAATCGAGGTTGATGCTGAGATTAATTTCACTGATATTACTCCAAAACTAATCCGGATTTTAAAGCAATTTGAACCTTTTGGGCCTCTAAACATGACACCTGTTTTTATGACGAAAGATGTTAAAGATACAGGCTATGCCAAAACTTTAGGCGGAGAAGACGAACATTTGAGACTTTTTGTAAAACAATCCGGAAGCCTGGCGACAGACGGAATTGCAGCAATTGGTTTTGGTCTTGGAAAAAAAATAAACATTGTAAAAAATCAAAAATCTTTTCAGCTGGCCTATTCACTGGCTGAAAACGAATGGAACGGCAGCGTTTCTACCCAACTTATGCTTAAAGACATTAGAACAAATGACAACTAAAACAAACAAGCAAGATCCTTATCAGGCGTTGCGCTACAGAGAATTTAATGTATTTCTAATATTGCGTTTCGCTATGGTTTTTGCCTGGTCGATGCAATTTATTGTTATTGAATGGGAAGTGTATAGTTTAACCAAAAACCCGCTTTCGTTAGGACTTATCGGATTAATGGAAGTAATTCCTGCCGTTGGTATGGCATTATTCGCAGGACATATGGTCGACCAGAGAGAAAAAAAAGGTTTATTAATCAAATGTATTCTGGGGTTCTCCGTAATTAGTTTTGGACTGTTTTTACTTACCTGGCCAAAAGTTGTTGGCGGTTGGTCTACAAATGCTATCCTGTACTCGATTTACTTTTTAGTTTTTATTGGAGGATTAGTTCGTGCTTTTCTTGGACCCACGATTTTCTCGCTTTTGTCTTTAATTGTGCCTAAGAAAGTATATCCAAATGCAGCAACCTGGAGCAGTTCGGTTTGGCAGATTGGTTCTGTTTTAGGGCCTGCAATTGCTGGATTTTCGATTAATTATATTGGCGTTCATTGGTCAATGTGTTCTGTTTTTGCGTGTTCGCTTTTTGCTTTAATTGCTTTATCTCAAATCAGTAAAAAACCAATCCTGAATCCTAAAATTGGCGAACCGGTAATGGAAAGTCTTAAAGAAGGTTTAAAGTTTGTTTTTACTAATAAGACCATCCTTGGAGTACTTTCACTTGATATGGTGGCCGTTCTTTTTGGCGGGGCTGTTGCTTTATTGCCTGTGTTTGCTCAGGATATATTAAAAGTGGGACCTGAGGGTTTTGGGGTCTTAAGAGCTGCTCCGGCGGTCGGTGCTTTTATTACGATGATGATCTCGGCCTACGTTCCTTTATATAAAAAAGCCGGAATGAAACTTTTAGCAGCCATTTTTGTTTTCGGATTATCGATTATTTTATTTGGGGTTTCGACCATTTTCTGGGTTTCTGTAGTAGCGTTATTTTTAAGCGGTCTTGCAGATGGAATCTCGGTAGTAATTCGTCAAACTATTTTACAGCTTAAAACACCTGATCATATGCGTGGACGTGTAGCTGCAGTAAACTCTATGTTCGTAGGTTCATCAAACGAATTAGGTGCTTTTGAAAGCGGTTTAACAGCCAAATTAATGGGAACTGTAGTTTCGGTAGTTTTTGGTGGAAGTATGACCCTGCTAACCGTTTTAGGATTTGGTCTAAAATCGCCAACCTTTAGAAATTTAGATCTTCGCAAGGACATGGAAGATCATCAAAACATGGAATAATAAATGAAAAAAATATTTTTACTTGCTCTTCTTTCCCTAACATTCCTGGTTAGTGGGCAAACTCTTTACATTAAAACGTACGGAAACAAAAACGACAAGCCCATTATTTTTGTTCACGGTGGTCCAAGTGGTAATGCAACACTTTTTGAAGGCAGTAATACAGCTGAAGAACTTTCGAAAAAAGGCTTTTTTGTCATTGCCTACGACCGAAGAGGCGAAGGAAGATCTACAGACCCTAACGCAACATTTACTTATAATGAAGCTTTCCAGGATTTAAATGCTATTTACAAAAGCTATCATCTAAAAAAAGCCACGCTTCTTGCGCATAGTTTTGGCGGATTGGTTGCAACTTTATATGCTGAGAAATATCCTCAGAATATCAATACACTGATTCTTGCGGGGGCTTTATTTTCTCAACAAGAAACGTATAATCATATTCTGGATTCGGTTAAAAAAATATATACTAAAAAAAATGATTTGGCAAAACTCGATAAAGTGGCTTTTGTAGAAAATCTTAATAAAAATTCTGCCGAATATAGAAAAGGATGTTTTGAACTGGCTGGAGAAAACAATTTCTTTAAAATGCCAAATCCTACTCAAGAATCTAAAAAGTTATATGCTGATTATGATTCCAGTGAATTTTTCAAAACCAATATTAGAAATAAAAATGCCCCTTTACTTTTCTATAAAAACGAAAAACAAAACAACATCGATAGCAGACCTTTTTTAAATAAAATAAAGAGCAAAGGCATTCCTATTTATGCTATTTATGGTAAAGAAGATGGTATATTTTCAAATGATCAAATAAGTTCTATTAAGAATTTAGCGGGTAAAAATCATTTCGCTTTACTTGAGAATTGCTCGCACTATCTGTTTGTAGATCAACAAAAAGAGTTTCTTTCAAATGTTAAAAATTGGATAAAGTAAGTTTTATTTTTAATGAAATTTTATTTCTTTATAAAAAAATCCTGTAAATGAAATTCACAAAAACATTGCTTATAATCTTTATTGCTTTTAACACATTCGCCCAGGAACAAATTATTTCAGGCAAAATAAAAGACTCCAAAGACAATTCAGTTGTTGAGTATGTAAATATCGGAATCGCCAATAAAAATACAGGAACAGTTTCGAACTCAAGAGGAATATTCAGCTTAAGACTTAACGATAAAGTCAGGCCTAATGACACCATCATATTTTCGCACGTAGGCTATGCGACCAAAAGTATAGTTGTCAATCAATTAAAATCAGAAGATAACTCAATTCTGTTAGAACCTTCCAGTACTACTTTGAAGGAAGTGGTTGTCAAATTCAAGCAACCTAAACCCAAACAATTCGGACGAAGCTCTAAAGGTCTTTCTCTAATGCATTCTAACTTTTACTATGCCTTTGATAAAGATGTTGATGACAGATTAAGCCGCGAAAGGGGAATGAAATTTAAAATTAAAAAGGACTGCAAGGTCAACGATTTTAATTTCAATATCACTTCAAACCAATTCAAATCAGTCAAATTCAGATTGAATTTCTACAAAGTAGAGAATGATTTACCAACCCAAATTGTCGTTGATAAGGATATTATTTTCGAAGTAAAAGATAATTTCTTAGGCTTATACAATTTAGATTTAAAACCATACGACATATATCTTGATAAAGAAATGGGAAACATTGCCGTAACAATTCAATGGATTGAGAGTGTCAAAGAAAATGAAAAAAGTAAATTCTTTGCGATTTCAACCGCTGCTTCCGCTACTGAAACCAGTTTTTATAGAGAAAAAAACAGGAGTAATTGGTATAAAAGCGGTCAAAGTTTGACTTTCTACCTCAACACCATGTGCCAATAAAGCATTTATACTACTCTACTTATTACCTAACAAAAAATTATCTTTTTTTAAGATTTTTTATTTAGAATTAATATAAATAATATTTATATTTGTTGAAATAAAGGAATCTATAATGAGAGAAATAGAACAATTATACCACAACAACTTCGGCATTGCCTTTTATTGGAAAAAGGACAACGAAATTATAACGGATAAAATTCAGTTGGTTTTTAAGGAAACCGGATTTTACTTTACAATACAGGAATTAAATTATTTTTGTGATTTAATAGAGGACAGCATGATCGAAAATGCTTGTTGTGAAGCTTGTGAATTAAAAAACTCATGCCACAAATTTTTACTGAAAACACCATGTGCGTCGATAGATTTAGCAGTTTCTGTAAAAGAATTAAAATCGATTAAAGATTTGGTCGAAGGTTCTTTATTTAGAATTGAGCTGGACGAATATGTTTATGGAGTTGGCTTAAATTAAGACACATTCTAAATATTTTAACATCAATTTTTCATTATTGAAATATATTTTGATTTTATTCAAAAAAAAGTATATTTACAGCAATGAAAAAAACGAGAATACTTTTTATCCTTATATTTTTGGCAGTTTTCTTTTCAAACTGCAATAATAAATCCGACGAATATATTGATCCTCGTGGTCCTGATTACGCCGGTTCTGAAAGCTGTATTCAATGTCATCAGACACAATATGATATGGCTTTAAAAAGTTCCCATTTTAAAGCTACTGCACCTGCAATTTCAGGAAATGTGCTCGGCGATTTCGACGAAAAAAACCATACTTTTATTTATGACAAAGACACTAAAATTGTCATGGAAAAACGCAATGATAGTCTGTATCAGGTTTTGTATAAAAATGGAAAGGAAGTTCAGGCGCATCGTTTTGAAATTGTTTTTGGAACTAAACATGCACAAACATCCGTTTACTGGCGGGATAATAATACCTACGAATTGCCGCTTTCTTATTATAACGCTATAAATAGCTGGGCAACAAGTCCGGGATTTCCTGCTGACAAGCCTTTTTTTGACCGAAAGGTGGTGAAAGATTGTTATGCCTGCCACAGTTCGAACATAAGCAGTAAAATTGTCAATCAGAATCCTGATGAAGTTAATTTTCTATCTACTGAAGTTGAAGATGTAATTGATAAAAAAACGATTGTTTACGGAATTGATTGTGAACGTTGCCATGGACCTGCTAAAAAACATGCCGAATTTCATCTGAAAAATCCAAATATAAAAGTAGCGAATAATATTGTGAGTTATAAAACACTAAACCGACAACAAAAGTTAGATGCCTGTGCACTTTGTCATTCCGGAAATGACGGAATGAAAATGAAATCCCGCTTTGATTTTAAGCCCGGAGATAATTTATCTGAATTTTACAGAAGCACCAGAAACCCAAATGACACAACATTTGACGTACACGGAAATCAATTTCATTTGATGTCGCAAAGCAAATGTTTTATCAAAAGCGAAAAAATGGATTGCATTACCTGCCATAATCCGCATGAAAATGCTTCAAAAAATTTAGCCTCTTACTCTAAAATTTGTATGAGCTGCCATCAGGATTTTAAACACAACGCAACAACGCTAAAAACGATGTCAGGAAGTTTACTGGCTAATAATTGTGTAGAATGCCATATGCCTAAGAAAATGTCGAATGCTATTAAATTTCAAATTTCGAACAGCAAAGAAATGTCAAATTATATTTTAAGAACACACAAAATCGGGATTTATCCGGCAAATAAAAAATAATTATTGTTCGAATTTTTTAAGCTCAAAAGTCTCTCCGTCGAAAACGCCATACGTAAAATAACCAATCCAGTCTCCCAGATTTACATATTTTGCATCTTGCCCCAACTCTATAATCATAGGTAAATGACGATGTCCGAAAATAAAATAATTATAATGTTGGGTTTCGAGTTTTCGTTTGGCATATAAAACCAGCCATTCGTTCTCCTCACCCAAAAATTTCACATCTTCGGCACCGGAAATCAATTTGTTTTTAACTGATAAATATTGGGCTAAACTTACGCCAACATCGGGATGCAACCAACGGAAAAGCCATTTCGAAAACGGATTTGTAAATACCTTTTTCATTCGCTTATATCCTTTATCGCCGGGACCTTTTCCATCGCCGTGACCAATCAGGAATGTTTTTCCGTTAAAAGTAAATTCTTTATTGTCATGATAAACCGGAATATTCAATTCGGTTTGAAAATAATCGTTCATCCATAAATCGTGATTTCCCACGAAAAAATAAATCGGGATTCCGCTGTCACGAATTTCAGCCAATTTGCCTAGAACACGCACAAACCCCTTTGGAACAACTGTTTTATATTCGAACCAAAAATCGAATAAATCTCCCAGTAAAAAAATAGCTTCTGCATCTTGTTTCACCACATCCAGCCAGGCCACAAATTTTTGTTCGCGAGGCAAGCTCAACTCAGGCGTAGGAGCTCCAAAATGCTGATCAGAGGCAAAATATACTTTTTTCATTAAAAGAGTTATAAATGATGAGTTAAGAGTTATAAGTCAGGTTTCTCAACTTGGAATTTGGAATTTAAAAAAATTGGAGTTTCTAAACATTATCACTTGCATACCATTCTGCAAACGAAGATTCTGTTTCCTGAAGTTTAAGAGAAAAAAGAGCAATATCCTTTGGCAAACGCGCTATAATTCTATCTGCAAAATCAACCACCATGTTTTCGCTTGTTGGCTGATAATCTACTAAAATTACGTGATGACCACGATTTTTTAATTCATTTGCCAATTCGATATGTGGTGTAGTTTCATTAAAAACCGTTGCATGATCAAACTGATCGACAATTTCTTCTTTTACAATTTTCTTTAAGTCTGAAAAATCAATTACCATTCCGAATTTCACATTCGATCGATCTGTGATTGGCGAACCAATAACCGTTACCGATAATTTATAACTGTGCCCGTGAACGTTTTTACATTTTCCGTCGTAACCGTACAAAGCATGTCCGGTTTCGAAACTAAATTGCTTTGTAATTCTGATATTACTCATCGATTTGAATTTTAGGTTGCAAATTTACAAATTAATAACCGTTTTCATCTCTTTTTTTAGCTCTGTTATACATCCAATACGCAATTCCTATTAAAACCACAAAAGGAATAAACGATCCGATGACCACTCCGATCTGATAACCGGCATCCGGAGCTGCTTTAATCTTCTCTGCAACATCTACTTTCTGAAACAATGATATGATATACATTTTATTAAAATTTAAATTAACATAAACAGCAACAAGCGCTTACCAAATACAAAACTTTGCCAAAGTTATCACGCTAAAAACTGAGACTAAACTTTACTTCTTAAATTGTGTCAAAGCTTTTCTCGAAAAATCAGACAAAACTAATTTCCCTGTAATTGCTGCACGTTCTATAAGCAACGATTCCCAATGCTCAGTTCCCTCCCAAATAATCTTCTTCATTTCTTGCAAAGCTTCAGGATTATAAGCACTCAATTTTTGTGCAAAATCTGCAACAGCATCATCAAGATTTTCTGCATTATGAATTTCAGAGAATAGTTTATTACTCAATGCCCACTCTGCCGATTTCCATTCGTATGCTGCCAAAGTCATTTCGGCCATCGCAGCTTTTCCTATTTTGCGAGAAACGGCAGGCTCGATCACAAACGGACCAATACCAATCGCTAATTCAGACAATTTTACAGCACTTTCGGGAGTGGCCAAAGCATAATCGCATGCCGATATAATACCGACACCACCACCAACCGCTTTTCCCTGAACACGGCCAATAATGAGTTTAGAGCAGTTTCGCATTGCGTTTAATAAATGAGCAAAACCGGAAAAAAAATCTGTTCCCTGCTCTTCATTTTCTACTTGAAGAAGTTCATCAAACGAAGCTCCGGAACAAAACACTCTCGAACCTTCGCTTTTCAAAATTATAACCGAAACATTTTTATTGAAACTTAAAGAATTGATTTCGGCTGTCAACCGATCCAACAATTTTCTGGGAAAAGAATTACTCGCCGGATGTCCAAATTGCACTGTTGCAATAGTATTAGTAATAGTAGTCTGTAAAGAACCACTTTGATTTTCTGAACTCATAAAAAAAGATTTGATCGTAAAGTTACGGTTTTGAAAAATAATTTCGTCTGAACGCGTTTTGAAATTTGTTTTTTGAAAAATAATTGACTTTATTTGCTATCGCTTTGGGGGATTAGCTCATTTGGCTAGAGCGCTTGCCTGGCAGGCAAGAGGTGACCGGTTCGAATCCGGTATTCTCCACAAAAAAACCGTATTACTTCATTGGAATACGGTTTTTCTATTTAAAAAAGTTTTTATAAAACCCATTAGTAAAAATGGAACAAGACAAGAACAATAGTAAAAGCTTTGTGCAAATAATTGAATCTACCCTTCTATCCACATTAATTCTCATAATTACTTCCCTTTTTATCATCTGCCAAGGCAGTCATCCTATACGATTCAGTTCTGTATTTACCGCGTTATCCATTCCATTTCTATTTTTCTTATCGATTACAAGTTTCATATTTTCTGGTATTTTTTATTATTTAAACAAAACTGTACCAAAATTACTATACCTTTTAGTTTTCTTTTTTGCTTGTTGGTCTTTCATTTTTATTCTATCTAATTCTATAGAGAAAAAGTCAAATAATGAAATTCCGGACATTATGGATGGGGTTTCAGAATATATTACAACAGTAGTAATCAAATTCATGTTTATTCTTCTGATTTCAAATTTCGCAATCATCTCGAAAAATTGGTACATCAATAAAAAAAATGCGGCTTCAAAAAACTAAAATCTTTTATCTTTCACTCGCATTATTATCAAAATCCGGTTCATCTTCCTCCGGTTTCTTAAAATCATTATTCAATAAATCCGTTAGTTTCTTTTTTTCTTTCTGATTCTTTTTTGTGGTAAGCACGACTAAAATAATTGCTACCGCAACCACAATTCCTATTATAATCCAATTGATTTCCATAGCTTTAAATTTTATTAAAGTTATGAATTTTAATTTTTAGAACATTATCAAAAGGTTAAACCTCAACATTATAATTTGGGGAGCAGAAGTTTTTAACTTTTGTCAGAAATCTTTTTTTATATTTAAAATTTAAAAAGATTAGTGATTCTAACCTTTTTCAAATTTATACAAAAACAATAAATACTTAGATTAAATCACCTAACATGCTCCCAATAAACACAATGATCAAGCAGTTAAAAAAACCTTTATCAATTGGTCTGCTCTTTTTTATCAGTACCTTTTTAGAAATTTATTGGGCTGTTGGCGAATTCTCTGGTCGAATATCAAGTGGTAATCCAGATGCTTCATTTTTTGATGATGCATATTTAATATCACTGTTCACTATGATTTTACTGACCATTGTATTTCTTTTTCTTTCCTTCATTAAAAACATATATCTAAAAAGCATCATTCAGTTACTATTCTTAATTTCAATATGGTTTTTCTGGAATTACACTGTTTTTGTCGATAGGGAATCGTCGTGGAGCACTTATACTTTTAGAGAAGAACTCTTTTATACATTTTCAATTTCAATTTTGCCTATTTTAGTTTTATCTATTCCCACAATATTTGGTTTAAATTACATCTTAAAAAAACCATGAACCCAAACAAAAATTCAATACGGCTTCTTAGAGTTTATTTAATTCTAAGCGCTCTACTGGCAGTAGATTGCATTATGTATGCTTTTAAGCAAATTAGCTTACGAGGCTACTACAGTGATGTCATTTTATTTTGGCTATGGCTTGCAACAAGTTTCCTGGTAATTATAATGTTCTGGAAAAAAATAATGGCAAAATTGCTTTTAGTGGGTATTATAGCAATATTAATATTAAGCATTCTGCCCATGATGTTGCCTTTTTATGCCTTTTTGTTTTCAACCACGTCATTAGGATTGGTAATGGATAAAAATCTTAATGAAAAATATCGGGCACAAATTGTAGGCTATAGCGTGATGGTCCCGCCCTGGCTTGAAGTAATAGAAAAACATGGCATAATCGAAAGAAGAATAGTGAAGAGCACCGATTATGAAATCATGAATGACAATCTAAATATAAAAATAAGAACCGCCAAAGACATTATTTTTAATACTGAAACCGATTCTACTTTAACTCTCACCTTATTTTATGGAGGCCCAAACAAAACCATAACTTTCAACAAAAACACAGGAGATATTATTGCAATAAAACTTAATTAGATTTAACTAAAAACGAAACAATATGACCTTATTACTCCGTTGGTTATTAATCCCCATAATCGCACTGATTGCGCTATTATTCTGGAAAGGCAGTCCAATTATTATAAAATCAGCATTATTAATTGTTCCGCTGGTTCTTATTGTGAGTTGGTTTGCACATGAAGGAGCCTTTAGCGGAAGCGGCGGATTGGCCAAAATGTATGGTTTATTAACCCTCATCGCATTTCTGGTTTGCTATGAAATTGGGTTATTACTACACCGTTTTTATCTGGCAAAAAAAAGTCTGGATACAATACAAGATGATGCATTGCTCATTATTGGACTTATTCTGTTAATACTTTCAATTGTCTCTTTTTTAATTGTTATTTCAGAATAGAAGATATCTATTTTTTACTTTACAAAACCAAACCAAAATATACCTTATGAATATTAAATATCACGCACTTCTAGGCGCTTCATTTCTTTTTCTGCTGTCCTGCAACAACAAGCAGGAAACAAAAAACAACAAACCAAATCTGATCAAAACTACAGCAATCCAAAATGACTCTGTACGAGACGAAGAACTTCCCAGAAAAGAAAGCATCAATTTATTTACCCTTACTTACAGAGACAGCACAGATGTTGCTTTTGTTTCCCTTTCGGATATTTATCCTGTAAATGACGATCCTTCAGATAAACTCATTTTACCTAATATTGAAAAAATGGGAAAAACTGCTGCTCAATATTTTACTTTTGGCGAGAAATACCGAAACCTATTTTTATCCAAAACAAACATTTCCGAAACCGATTCCCTGTTTGTTTACGATTATGCTAAAAACAAACTGGCTTCATTTGCGATAAAAAACCTTAAAACAGCCGCATTGCTTAATGGTTACTCTTCCGGAGAAGACTGGCCTTATCACAATTACGATTATATGATTGGTTTTGAAATCAGCAAACAATACTTAAACGGATTTAGCGACTATTATACAAGTGTGTTAGTTTACGCAGGCAAAGAAAACCCGTTTGCAAAAGAGCCCTTAAAGCCAATTGATTGGAAAAAAATTAATCGCCAGGAATATCCGTCCAAAGCCTTAAAAAATGAAGATAAGACAATATTAAAAAACGCTATTCCGGGCAATACCTATTCATACAAGACAAATAGCCATCAATATTTTTTACAAGATTACCTAGACAGCAATAAAATAATTTATGCCAGAAGACTTTTAGTCACCGATTCTAAAACCAAAGAAATCATAATCGAAAAGCTCTACAGCCAAAGCGAAGGCACCTCTCCCGCCCCACTCAATGGTGAAAACGGAGATAACTCATTTGATCAATATACAGGTAAACTCTTTAAGAGCAAACCGCCTGTTGTATTTGGTTTTCAATATGAGTCATTCGGATGTCCGGCTATTTCACTGATCGACAAATCAAATGAAGACATTTATATTCAATGCGATAACCGCCATTAAGTTAATAATTTAAAATCAAGAAGAACATCATAAAAAACACACATTCAAAGAAGAGCTACTCGCTTTTTTAAATAAATACCAGGTAAAATATGATGAACGTTTTCTTTGGGATTAGGCTTTCGCCCTTACAGGGCCTGAAATCATAACCGTTTTTCATTCATAGTGCTTCGCACCATGCTATTGCCAAGGCTCTTTCAGAGCAGTTTACGAACGCTTTAATTTTATAAGTTCTGCACGAAAAGAGATCCACTAGCGCGAATTAGGGATTATAAGTGATTGTTTATGACTTTCTGCCAACCAAATTCCCACAGTTCTTCTAAAAGGATTAATTCTAATTATTCATACTCAAAAACAGTAATGTCCTGGGTATAATTAAATCCTGCCGAATCAAATTTTATTAAATAGCCATCAGCATCATAAAAATATTTAGGTACAGATTCAAACTGAAGCTGCCACACTCCATAATAAAGTATCTGAGAATTCATTTTTACAACGTGCAAATATTGATTATCAGTTCTATAATATGGTTCTTTATTATAAACCCCTGCTTTTGCAGGATCAAATGTGTAGGTGATATAACCGCTCAAAGTTTCGGTTAAATCTGTTTGATTAATACTAAACCAGTTTTTAACATAAGTTGTATCATCCAGATAAATGTAGGTAAAATGCATTTGCGGTTGTCTCCCCTGAGGTGTCATCATATAAGAATAAACACTTTGTATTCTGTCTAAATCATCATAGACATATTCATAACTAACAAATCCGTCTTTTTCTATTTTTTTATCAATTAAGCCTTTACTATTATAGTTATAAGTACCAAATGCATACGATGAAATCATTTCTTTTAATGCACCATTAGTATCATAAGTAAATGTAAATTCTTCAGGATAATTTGTATGCCCGTTATTTGTGTACACTGTTCCGGCTGCAATATTTATTAACTGGCCCAAATCATTATATTTATAATTTACGGTATAATCACGTTCTGTATCTTTATTTAATTCGGTCTCAGCAATGTCAAACAAATTTTCAGATGGTAAGGCTCTATATGTATTAACATCCATTCCGTTAAGCTTATACTCGTATATTTTACCCATATAGTTTTGGGCGTATCGTATCGATCTTACCACACGTTTTGGTGCTTCAGATCCTTTCGAAGTTTTTGCCGAAGTACTAATATTTTTAATTGCAGGCTTCATCAATTCTGATTTGGGAACGCCTGTTACCGGTTTCGTAGGACCAATTGGTTCTTCCGGTTTTACAACCACCGGCTCTTCAGGAATACTTTCATCTTTTGAACAACTTACCAAAGCAAATTGAAAAACTCCTAAAACAACAATTAATAACTTAAGTAGTTTTATATTCATACTTTATTCATTTAAAAAACATTACAAAAAAATCATCTTATTTTACAAAAGCTAATGTAGTAATTAATGTTTCTATTTTCACTTCAAAAAGCCAGGTATATTCATAACAAAACCTACTTCAACAAATACCCAAACCGAATCGATCCAAAAAAGTAACCTGAATTCGTATTCGTCTCGGGATCTCTCAATTCTCTTCCTCGATAAATAAAAGAATACGACATATTGAAGTTGTTATGACGATACTTTAAACCAAATTCTGCATTAAAACGAAGCGGTTCTAACTCGAAAGTTATCGGACTTGTATTGCTAAACATACTTCCCTCAATGGTGGCATCATAAAACTGATAGTTGACACTTGGCATCGCATAAAAATAAAACTCCCTGATATTGTATTGCGGCTGAAAACTTACCGAAGCATCATGCAAATTCGAATCGTAAATTCGGAGTAACTTCTTGAAACCAATTCGGGTTAAAAATCCTGTAGAAACTCCCGTAAAAATAGTTCCCAGATTGGCTTCGGACTGAAAATGAAGGTCTATAAAATCATTGTGGTTTGTTGGAAACATTTTTTTTGAATACATCACATGCGCCTGAACGGCAAAGGCATTATGCAGCTGATTTTCCCAGCCAAATACTTTTTTATACCCAATAATATGATGAAAACTTTCCTGAGTTTCTTTTCCAAGGGCATTCGGCCCCATGAACCCCAACTGAAAATCGGTTTTTAAGACAGATTCGCTTTGGTAAAAAAAACTTCTTCCCGCTTCGGCAAAAAGATATCCGGTAAAAGGGCGATCATTAATCGTAACTGCTGCTTCGTTGATAAATCTTGGATTATAAATATATTGCCCAACACGAAATTCGGTAATTTTCTTGTTGATTTTCGGGTTATCATTCTTCGATAAAAAGCGATAAAACAGTTCTAAACCATTCGTATAATACATATCATTTTTAGATGATGTATATAAGTCATTGTCAGTAATAAAACCTATTTCTTTTGTTTTTGCCTGTCCAAAAGACAAAGCCGACGCCAATATCAAAAGCGCAATAAAAGATTTTTTATTTTGCATGATAATTTATTTTCCCAACGGCGCGCATTTCACGAACAATTCGTTCTTTTCTTCGGTTGATATAACTCGACGATCCTGTTGCTTTAAATTTTCTCGGGTTGGGTAATATTGCCGCAATTCCCGCTGCCTGCATAGGCGTTAAACTCGAAGCATCGCGACGGTACCAGTGTTCTGTTGCCGCATAAGCACCATAAACTCCATCACCCATTTCGATACTGTTCAGATACACTTCCATGATTCGTTCTTTGCCCCAAATCAATTCAATTAAAACGGTAAAATACGCTTCTAATCCTTTACGGAAATAACTTTTGCCCTGCCATAAAAATACATTTTTGGCGGTTTGCTGGGAGATCGTACTTCCACCACGAATTCGGCGTCCGCGTTCGTTGCTTTTATAGGCTTTTTGAAGTGCTTTAAAATCGAAACCATTGTGCTTTAAAAAAGTTCCGTCTTCACTTGCAATTACAGCTTTTTGCAGATTCATCGAAATCTTTTCTATAGGTTCCCAGTCATGATCAAAGAAAACTTCTTTGCCATCTAGTTTATTTTCGATTGCACGAATGAGCATCAAAGGTGTAAAAGGTACCGGAATATATTTAAAGAATACGACAGACGCGATCGAGATTCCGAAGAACCATAAGCATAATTTAATAAAAAACCATTTTACTTTTTCACCAAAAGAGCGATTCCCTTTTTTTGGTGCTGCTTTAGGTTTTGGTTTCGGTTTGTTTGCGGTTGTTGTTTTTTGTATTGGTCTTTTGGTTACTCCCATTATATTAAATCTGCTAATTCTGTTCCTATTAAACTCCCAATTGCTACTCCCATTCCACCTAAACGCACTCCACAAAACACGTTTTCAGACAATTGAGCCACAACAGGATTTTTACTGTTTCCTATTCCCATGATGCCGCTCCAACGATGCGCAATCCGGAAATCCTGATTTGGTAAAATTACATTTTTAAGTAAATCCTCCAATTTATTTTGTACAATTTTCGTCTGTCCAAATTCTGTCGTAGTTTCAGCATCAAAATCCAGGTTTCTCCCACCGCCAAGTAAAATCCTGTCGTTTATATTTCTAAAATAATAATAACCGCGATCCAGATGAAAAGTTCCTTTTATATCTAAATTTCTGATTGGTTCCGTGATTAAAACCTGTGCTCTCGCCGGCTGTACTGCTCCTTTTGTTATCGCGTTGGCAAAACCATTTGTTGCAAAAAGTATTTTCTGAGATTTAAAACTAAAATCGTTCAGCACAATTTCGACCTCATTTCCTAAATCGGCGTATGCCGTTACGGTTTGCTGATTGAGAATCAAGACATTTTCAGAAACGGCTTGTCTCATCAATTCCTGCATCATATTTCCGGTATCGATCTGGGCTTCGAACGGATTAAAAATTAAATACTCCTGAATGTTTCCGAAATCAAAACGATCTGTTTCTTTGGTAAAAACATCCGCTTTAAAAAGAGGTTTTAATATTTCATTGACAAAAGGCAATCTCGAAATACATTCATTAAATCCATTTTCATCTTCTTTCAGAAACAATTCATAACCTCCATAAGGTTTAAAATCAATAGCAGAATCCCCAAGTCTTTTTCGAAGTAATTGCAAACCTTTCCAGCGTTTCTCTATCAGATTTATTACCTCTTCTTCTGAATGTGTTTTTAAATCCTCCATAATTTCAGAAAGACTTCCAAAACAGGCAAAACCGGCATTTTTGGTACTCGCGCCTTGCGGCAGGATTCCTTTTTCCAACACCAGAATTTTCGCCACAGGAAATCTTTCGCGTAAGCGTAATGCCGCATGTAATCCTACAATACCGCTGCCAACGATGGTATAATCAACATTGGTAAACCAATTTTTAAGTTCCCAGTAACTTAATTCCATTTGTCAATTTTTTATAAAAATAATGATTTTTTTGAACCATATAAGTTATATAAAGGTCATTTAAAATAATTTTTAAAACATTTTATTTTTAATCTAACCATTAAGAGATTAAGAAAAATTAAGCAATCCTGATGGGAAAACCTTTTAAATTTTTAAGTAATGCTTCTTATTATAACTTAATCATGTAATGGTTAAGTATTACTTCATTTTCTTAATCTCTTAATGGTAAAAAGAAAAAATTTAAATGAACTTATATTACTTAAATGGTTTAAACAGTTTAATACTTTTAACATTTACTTGCTAAATTATATTCGTATTTTTAGCCCCACGAATATTAGAATTTTATTATGAAAAAAGTATTATTTACAACCTTAATAATGATGAGTTTAAACGCTATCGGACAGAATGTGATGTCTCCGGAATTGTTATGGAAATTAGGAAGAGTGAGTGCTCTTGGACTTTCGAAAGATGCGAAAAATGTTGTTTTTAAGGTTTCGACTCCTTCAATCGAAGAAAACAAATCGTCTTCTAAATTTTACATTATCCCTGTAAATGGCGGAAATGCAACTGAAATTAAAGACACAAAAGAAATCCTGGCCGACAAAAATGTTTCGCCTGACGGAAAATTTTTAGTCTACAATGAAGAAGTAAAAATTGACAAGGTTTTAGGAAAAGATTTTTACCCAAAACTGGACAAGTCTGATGCTCAGATTTATGACGGCTTAGATTATCGCCATTGGGATACCTGGAACGAAGGTAAATTTAACCACGTTTTTTATAAAGAGAACAAAGACAATACAAAAGGAATTGACATCCTGAAAGGAGAAAATTTTGATTCTCCTCAAAAACCTTTTGGCGGTGACGAAGATTATATCTGGTCTCCTGACGGAAAAAGCATTTTGTATGTATGCAAGAAAAAAGCAGGAACGCAATATGCTATTTCTACCAATACTGATATTTACGAGTACAATTTAGAAACTCAAAAAACAATAAACAGAACCGAAGGAAACTTAGGTTACGATACGGCACCACAATTTTCTCCAACAGGAAATTTAACCTGGCTGCAAATGAAACGTGATGGTTATGAAGCTGATAAAAACGATATTATTGTTGAGTTTAAAGGCATCAAAACGAACTTAACAGCAAATTGGGACGGAACTGTAGATAATTTTATCTGGAGTAAAGACGGTAAAAATGTATTTTTTGTAGCCGCTGTTGATGGTACAAAACAATTGTTTACGGTAAACTTTCCGGGATTAACGAGAATTGCAATTCAGGTTCGACAGTTAACAAAAGGAGATTTTGACGTAAATGATTTAGTTGGTTTCGCTGGTGATGATATCATCGTAACCAGAAATGATATGAACCACGCTCCGGAAATTTATGCTTTTAACTTAAAGAAAAATAGCTGGAAACAACTTACAAACGTAAATACTGAAACGTACAAAACGTTAGCCTTAAGCAAAACAGAGAAACGTTACGTTACAACTACCGACGGTAAAAAAATGTTGGTTTGGGTAATTTTACCTCCAAATTTCGATGCTTCAAAAAAATATCCAACTTTATTATTCTGTCAGGGCGGGCCACAAAGTCCGTTGACACAATCGTATTCTTTCCGTTGGAATTTTCAACTTATGGCTGCTAAAGGTTATGTAGTCGTGGCACCAAACCGTCGCGGAATGCCAGGACATGGTGTTGAATGGAACGAACAAATTAGTAAAGACTGGGGCGGACAGGTTATGGACGACTACCTTTCTGCAATTGATGATGTATCTAAAGAAAGTTTTGTAGACAAATCACGTTTAGGTTGCGTTGGTGCAAGTTACGGAGGATATTCAGTATTTTATTTAGCCGGAATTCATAAAAACCGTTTCAAAACTTTTATCGCTCATGACGGAGTTTTCAATACTGTAAGTATGTTAGGCACCACCGAAGAAGTTTTCTTTAACAACTGGGATTTTGGCGGAGCTTATTGGGAAAAAGACAATGCTGTAGCTCAAAAAGCGTATACCACTTTTAATCCTGCAACTTTGGTACAAAACTGGAACAAACCAATCCTGATTTTTCAGGGAGGAAAAGATTACCGTGTACCAATTGGACAAGGACAAGAAGCTTTTCAGGCTGCTCAGTTAAGAGGAATCAAATCAAGATTTGTATATTTCCCTGACGAAAATCACTGGGTTTTACATCCTCAAAATGCTCAGGTTTGGCAAGGTGAATTTTTTAAATGGTTAGACGAGACACTTTAATTAAAGATTTAAAACATAAAATTAGCCGTAGATTTTACATAATCTACGGCTAATTTGTTTTTTAGACCTTTTAATTATGTAAAACATTAGCATTAATTTATATTTTTAAAACAGAATTTTTGAATAAATTGCAGCAATTTCCCGTTATAAATCTTCCCAATCCCACAATAACAATCTATGGAGAGCAAAAAAAGTTATACAGCACTCAAAGTTTTATTTAGTTATGTTGCATTACTGGCTTTGGTTGTTACTGTTGGATGGTTTTTATATTCTGAAAATGTAGTGTATAACAAACTCGAAAGTAAAATTGCTTTCGAAAAAACAAAAATTCTTAGGGTAAGTAAATTGTTTTCGAATGTGTATAAAACCGAAAGTTTAGCAAGGAAAACAATTCAAAATAATTCTGAAGAAGATTTTAAAAATTACCTCATAGAAACCGATTCTTTAAAATCCAGAATCGATACTTTAAAACAAATTGTTACTACTCAATATCAAAAAACATTGCTGGATAGTGTTACCTATTTGTTGTCTGAAAAAACAAAGAACATCCAACAATTAAAAACCATAAAAAATAAAGCCGAAGATGAAGTTTCGGTAAATACGGCTATTGATGAAATTACGAAAATGGAGTTTAAACTTCGAAAACTGGAACTTCAGGATTTCAATAAAAATCCAAATCAGCTAGGCACTTATCAGCGAAATGTATTGCAGAAATATGTTGATTATCTCAATCAGAATATTCCGGATGACAGCACAAACACATTGAGCAAACAAGCATCGGATTCGATTTTGGCCAATTCAAAAAAACTTTTAAGCAATGTAAAAATAAAGGCCGAAAAGAAAAAAGAGTCTTTGAATTTTGAAGAGAATAAATTGCTAAAAAACGAAATTGCCATTTCTGACCAGCTTCGTAAGGTACTTCGCATTATCGAAAGAGAAATCATTATCAACTCAATAAAAAATAATTCGCTTAAAGAAAAATCGCTTAAAAAAGTCAACGAAATTGTAACTGTTTCGGCTATTGTTGGTTTGGTCCTGACCCTGTTCTTCTCGATTTTAATTGTAAGCGATTACTCAAAATCGCAGGTTTATAAAAAACAACTCGAAATTGCGAATTTCAAAACCAAGAACTTACTAAAAAGCCGCGAACAATTGATTTCGACTGTCAGTCATGATCTAAAAACGCCTTTGAGTACCATTGTGGGCTATTCTGAGCTTTTAGGCAATTCAGATGTCAACACAAAACAGTCGTATTTTATTAAAAATATTAAAAATTCATCAGAATATATTACGCAATTGGTTCAGGATTTACTGGACTTTTCTAAGATTGAAGCAGGAAAAATCACTATTGAAAAAGTTCCTTTTTTGTTACCTGATATTATTGATGAAGTGGCCAAAAGCATTCAGACCGTCTATAAACAAAAAGACATTGATTTAATCATTAACGTTGATGAAAAACTGAATACAAGAATCGTTGGCGATCCGTTCCGACTAAAACAGATTCTGAGCAATATTATAGGGAATGCTTATAAATTTACCGAAGAAGGTTTTATAAAAATTAGTGCCTATACAACTGATAACAAAAAATATGTCATTAGAATTCAGGATTCGGGAATTGGAATTGAGAAAGGGAATCAGAAATTGGTCTTTGAAGAATTTGCACAAGCGAATGAAAACATTGAAAAAGAATATGGCGGAACCGGCCTGGGATTGTCTATTTGCCAAAAAATAATTTCGATTTTGGGAGGAGATTTAAAACTGGAAAGCACTTTTGGTAAAGGAAGTACTTTTGAAGTTGAGCTTCCGTTGCTTTTTGATAATAGCCAGAATTCAGTTCCTGAAACCAAAAAGCCTATAATAGTTCGTAACACCAAAAAACAAACCTTTATTGTTTTGGATGATGATATCAATCTTTTGAATTTAACCAGTGGCGTTTTAAGGCAGGAACAGCATCAGGTATTGTCTTTTAGTAATGCAGTCAAAGCTCTGGAAGCGATTCAGAACACCAATTTTGATTTTGTGATCACTGATATCCAAATGCCGGAAATGGATGGTTTTGCTTTTTTGAAAAAATTAAAAAACTCGGGATATTCAACTTATAGCAACCAACCCGTAATTGCACTAACGGGAAGAACTGATCTTGATGCTGATGTTTACCACGAAGCCGGTTTTACAACTGTAATACAAAAGCCTTATTCGCCTAAAATATTACTGGAGACTATACACCTTATTTTAGAAAACGATACATTACCTAATGTTGACATTAATAAGCAAGAAGAAAAAACCAGTACAAAACTATATTCTCTTGAAACCCTGAAAGAATTTTTAGGCAACGACAATACAGCACTAAAAGAAGTTTTAAAATCTTTTATCGAAAGCAGTACCGAAAACCTGAATTTACTAGAGAATGCTATGATTGATAAAAACACAGCCGAAATCAACTCTATTGCGCATCGAATTGCGCCAATGTTCAAGCAAATTCAGGCGCGTGAAATTGGAGAAATTTTAAAAGTTTTAGAAAATAAGAATCTTGAAACTTCTGATTTAAGCGATATTTTTAAAGTTTTAAAATCAAAGACAGATGTACTTTTCAAAGCTTTACATCAGGAAATTGCTTAGTCTATATTGTAGTGCTTTAATTTATTATAAAGTGTTTTTCTGGTAATTTTAAGCAATTTAGCCGCTTCGGATTTATTATTTTGTGCTTTTGATAAAGCGTGAATAATAGCTTCTTTTTCGTTTTCTGACAAAGAGAAATCACCATTATTAGTCTGTTGTTTCTGAACTTGAAAAAACTCAACCGGCAATACATCACTTTTTATAAAATCTCCCTGAGTCAAAAGCGTAGCACGTTTGACACAATTTTGAAGTTCACGTAAATTTCCCGGCCAGCTATAATTTTGAAATATAGTAACTACCTCAGGCGAAAATCCGATAATATCTTTATTCAGTTGCTGATTGGCTTTTTCTAAGAAATAATCGGCAAAAACCATTAGATCTTCGTCTCTGTCTTTTAAAGAGGGTGACTGAATCGAGAATTCGTTGATTCTATGGTATAAATCTTCTCTAAAATCGCCGTTTTTTACTGCTTCGCGTAAATCTTCATTCGTAGCCGTAATAATACGGATATCGACGTTAATTTCTTTATTGCTTCCAACAGGTTTTATTTTTCGTTCCTGAAGCGCTCTTAATAACTGTATTTGATTTTCGTAGGATAGGTTCCCTATTTCATCTAAAAAAAGAGTTCCTCCGTTAGCAGCTTCAAAATACCCTATTTTATCGCTAATAGCTCCGGTAAATGATCCTTTCAAATGTCCGAAGAACTCACTCGCTGCCAATTCTTTTGGAATAGCTCCGCAATCGACCGCGATGAAATTATTGTTTTTTCTTAAACTTTGCTGATGAATACTTTTTGCAATGATTTCTTTTCCGGTTCCGCTTTCTCCAATAATCAGCACCGACATATCTGTGGGGCTGACCAAATTAATGTGGTCTAATAATTTTTTGGATGCCACAGAAATTCCTTTTACAAATTCATTTTCAGTATTTCCCGTTTTCTTTACAGCTTTCTTTTCCTTTACAGGGAGTTCTTCTTCTGTTTCTGAAGTTTTTAAAGCATTGGTAATAACCAACAAAACCTCATCCGGATTGAAGGGTTTTGAAATATAATCTGCAGCACCATTTTTAATGGCTTTAACGGCAGTATTTACATCTGAATATCCTGTCATAAGAATTACAGGAATTTCGGGATAAGCAGTTTTAAATTCCGACATTAAACCTATGCCGTCAGAATCGGGCAAGCGAAGATCTGTCAAAATCAAATCAAAAGATTCTTTTTTGATAGCTAATCTTGCTTCCGCAGCAGAGAAAGCAATGGTTACTTCGTATGCTTTTTTTATTAGAAATTTCTCTAATAATTTACAAAACGAAATATCGTCTTCTATGAGTAATATCTTTGGCATTTGTTTTTAGGGACTTTTTTGCTAAAATAAGACTATTAAAATTGTCTTTTCACAAAATTATGCAAAAAAAAAGAGATTGCGTAATGCAATCTCTTTTTCACCAAAAACATAAATCTAAATTCACCTAATTTATATCTTCAACCAGTTGCCATTGACATCTGAAAAAACAGTAGCCTTTTGGTCACCAACCGATATTTCGAGTTTATACTCTTTTTTTTCGTTTACAAATGCTTTGTTCAGTTTTGCTCCCGGATAAGCAGTTTGCAGTGCGGTTTTTACAGCAGGCGGTACAGCATCTGCATTTACCTCTGTATATTCTGACTGAACAGAAACAACCGACTTAGTTTGTACCGGAGTTGTCTCATTACTTGCATAAGCAGACAAACTTCCTAAAACTATTACTGCTGATAAGATTAACGTTTTCATGTTGCTCTCTTTTTAATTATTTTTTAATGATGTTTCCTGAAGCATCTGTAAACACAGTATACTTTTTGTCACCATTAGAGATTTCTAACTTGTACTCGTTCTTTTCGTTTTTATATGCTTTTTCAAGTTTTGTATTTGGAAAAGATTTTTCCAGAGTTGATTTTACAGCTGCCGGAACAGCATCTGCACCAATTTCAGTAAATTCATCCTGAACTGTCACTGACATAGCCACTGAAGTTTTTACTACCGGATTAGCTGCCTGAACTGACAAACCTCCTAAAATGATTGCTGCTGATAAGATTAACTTTTTCATAATAATAGTTTTTATGGGTTACTTAATTATTTTTTAAGAATTTTACCAGTGGCATCTGTATAAACAGTAGACTTTTCACCTCTGACAGTGATTTCTATTTTATACTCTTTTTTGTCGTTTACATAAGCTTTGTCCAGTTTAACACCTGGATAAGCTTCGTCTAACGCTGTTTTAATAGCTGCTGGCACGGCATCTACTTCTTTATATTCGTCCTGAATGTTTACTGATTGAACCATTGAACTTGTCACGGCTACATTCCCTGCCTGCATTGACAACCCTCCTAACAGGATAGCTGCCGATAAGATTAACTTTTTCATAGTGATAGTTTTTATAGTTAGTTTCTAATTATTTTTTGATCCAAGATCCGTCTGCGTTAGCAAAAAGAGAACCTACTTTGTCCCCTACAGTAACGTCTAATTTATACTCTGATTTTGCATTTTTGTATGCTTTAGAAAGTACTGCATCCGGATACGCTTTTTTAAGGGCATCTGTAATTGCAACTGGTACTTCTTCTAACTTAATTTCAGTGTACTCGTCTTGAATTGAAATTGTTTTTACGATTGAATTTGTAATTGGAGAAGTTGAAGCAAATGATGTTAAACCTCCCAAAACGATTGCGGCTGATAAAAATAGATTTTTCATAATAGTTATATTTTAATATTGTTAATTTTATTTTAGTATTGCTAATTTGAATCTGCATGAGACCTACAATTTAGCTTTGATTATTTTTTAATCCAGGTTCCGTCTGCATTAGCAAAAAGATTTCCTACTTTGTCACCTACTGTAACATCTAATTTGTATTCTGATTTTTCGTTTTTATATGCTTTAGTAATTACGGCATCCGGATAAGCTTTTTTCAAAGACTCAGTAATTGGAGCTGGTAATTCTTCTAATTTGATTTCTGTGTACTCGTCTTCAATAGAAATCGTTTTTACGATAGTATTTGTAATAGGAGATGTTGAAGCGAATGAAGTTAAACTTCCTAAAACAATTGCGGCTGATAAAAATAGATTTTTCATAATGTGTATATTTTATAATTATTTAATAGTTGTTTACGCTTTAGATAATGAAATTATTGTGCCGCAACGCAAACGTTACCTCCCTAATTGCTTAATCTCCTGTTTTTAAAGGGATTATACCATCTGTGCCAAAATTATGAATTATGAATAAGTGTGTAATTCTCTTAAATATTGTGTAAAAAGTATACACAAATAGTGTTTACTTAGAGAATTTAAAAGACAAAACCCGATAACTTTAAAAGTCTATCGGGTTTAAAAATATTATAAAAACAAAAAGGCTGTCAAAATTTTGACAGCCCTTATATTATTCTTCCAGAGGTTTCATTTTAAATGTATCCATAAATGCAGTGGTATAATCTCCTGCAATATATCTTGGATCATCCATTAATTGTCTATGGAAAGGTATTGTAGTTTTAACTCCTTCGATCACGAATTCATCCAAAGCTCTACGCATTTTGCTAATTGCTTCTTCACGAGATTGTGCAGTTGTAATTAACTTTGCAATCATCGAATCGTAATTTGGCGGAATTGTATAACCAGAATAAACATGAGTATCTAAACGAACTCCGTGACCTCCCGGCATATGAAGTGTAGTGATTTTTCCTGGTGAAGGGCGGAAATCATTATAAGGATCTTCAGCATTAATACGACATTCGATTGCATGTAACTCCGGTAAATAGTTTCTTCCAGAAATTGGAATTCCCGCAGCTACCATAATTTGCTCACGAATTAAATCGTAATCAATTACTTGTTCTGTAATTGGATGCTCTACCTGAATACGGGTATTCATCTCCATGAAGTAGAAATTTCTGTGTTTGTCTACAAGAAATTCTACTGTTCCGGCTCCTTCGTATTTAATGAATTCAGCAGCTTTTACAGCAGCTTCTCCCATTGCAGTACGTAATTCGTCAGTCATAAAAGGCGAAGGTGTTTCTTCGGTCAATTTTTGGTGACGACGCTGAACAGAGCAATCTCTTTCAGAAAGGTGACATGCTTTTCCGTAAGAATCTCCAACAACCTGAATTTCGATATGACGTGGCTCTTCGATAAGTTTTTCCATGTACATTCCGTCATTTCCAAATGCAGCAGAAGCTTCCTGACGTGCGCTCTCCCAAGCCTTCAATAACTCATCTTCTTTCCAGACAGCACGCATTCCTTTTCCACCACCACCGGCAGTTGCTTTAAGCATTACAGGGTAACCAAATTCTTTAGCTAATTTTTGTGTTTGTTCAAATGATTCTAATAATCCGTCTGAACCTGGTACACATGGAACTCCTGCTGCTTTCATTGTAGCTTTTGCAGAAGCTTTATCTCCCATTCTATCAATCATTTCAGGAGCAGCACCAATAAATTTGATTCCGTGTTCCTGACAAATTTTTGAGAATTTAGCATTCTCAGAAAGAAATCCATAACCTGGATGAATTGCATCTGCATTTGTAATTTCTGCAGCAGCAATAATATTTGACATTTTCAAATACGATAAGTTACTTGGAGGAGGACCAATACAAACCGCTTCGTCAGCAAACTTAACATGTAGACTTTCTGCATCGGCTGTAGAGTAAACCGCTACAGTCTTAATTCCCATTTCTTTACATGTACGAATTACACGAAGTGCAATTTCTCCTCTATTCGCAATTAATATTTTTTTAAACATCTTTTTAAAATTAGATAATTAGATAATTAGATAATTGGATAATTAGATTTTAAGCCCTTCCGAAAAAGTGTAAAACCTAACGATCTAACGATCTAAAATTAAGATGGATCAACTAAGAATAAAGGTTGGTCAAATTCTACAGGAGACATATCGTCTACAAGAATTTTTACAATTTTACCTGAAACTTCTGATTCGATTTCGTTGAATAATTTCATTGCTTCAATTACACAAAGAACATCACCTTTAGAAATAGTACTTCCAACTTCAGTAAATACTGGTTTATCCGGAGATGGTTTTCTATAGAAAGTTCCAATAATTGGAGATTTGATAGTAATAAATTTAGAATCCTCAGCAGGAGCTGGTGTCTCAGCATTTACGTTTACAACTACCGGTGCTGTTTGTTGCGGAGCGACTGCTTGTGGCAATGCAGCCTGAGCAGGCAATTGTTGTACATAAGTAGTTTCAGTTACATTTCCTTCTAAAGTTGTTCTGATGGTGATTTTTACATCATCCATTTCTAACTTTACCTCTGCAACTCCCGAATTTGCTACAAATTTGATTAGGTTTTGAATTTCTTTTAAATCCATAATGATTTGTTTTTAGTTTTAATTTATTTCTTATCGTAAGCCCATTTTAGGTAAATAGATCCCCAAGTGAATCCACCACCAAAAGCGGCAAATATAATATTATCTCCTTTTTTGAACAGGTGTTCAAAATCGTTTAATACCAATGGTAATGTAGCTGAAGTCGTATTACCATATCTCTGGATATTCATTAATACTTTTGAATCTTCAAGATTCATTCTGCTTGCAGTAGCATCTATAATACGTTTGTTTGCCTGATGTGGCACCAACCAATTCACATCTTCATTCGTCAAATTGTTTCTTTTCAAAATCAATTCGCTCGCATCTGCCATGTTAGTAACAGCAAATTTAAAAACGGTTTTTCCGTCCTGAATAATATTATGTTGATTGTTTTGAACGGTCTCTAAAGTAGTTGGTATTAGAGAACCTCCGGCAGGAATTTTAAGATAATCGCGTCCCTGACCATCGCTTCGTAAGTATTCATCTTGTAAGCCTAAGCCTTCATAATTTGGCTCGAATAAAACGGCACCCGCTCCATCTCCAAAAATAATACAAGTTGCTCTGTCTTTATAATCTACAATTGATGACATTTTATCTGCACCAATTAACAGTACTTTTTTGTATCGCCCTGACTGCACATAAGCTGCAGCAGTTGACATTCCGTATAAGAAACTTGAGCAGGCAGCTTGCAAATCGTATGCAAATGCATTTGTAGCTCCAATTTGTGTTGCAACATAAACTCCTGTAGAGGCTACCGGCATATCTGCTGTAGCTGTTGCCATTATAATCATATCAATCTCTAAGGGATCAATATTTGCTTTCGCAATTAAATCCTGTGCTGCTTTTATAGCGAGAAACGATGTTCCTTTATCAGCATCTTTTAAAATCCTTCTTTCTTTAATTCCAGTACGAGTAGTAATCCATTCGTCATTGGTATCGACCATTGTTTCTAATACTTTGTTCGAAAGCACAAAGTCAGGAACATAAGCTCCAACAGCGGTAATTGCGGCTGTGATTGTATTCATTATATTCTATTATTTCGTTTCAAATACGGCGTATTTAAAAAATTTTTAAAAGACTTGAAAATTACAAAAAAAAACGAAGCGAATTTGTATCTATTTTCTTAAAAACAGAAAATTATAACCAACAAAAAAAACTCTCACTATGTGAGAGTTCTAGTATAATTTACAAAAACGTATTAAGCAACCGCTACAGATTTATCGATAACAACTTGCCCTCTGTAATACATTTTACCTTCATGCCAGTAAGCTCTGTGGTATAAATGTGCTTCTCCAGTAATAGGACATGTAGCGATTTGAGCTACAGTAGCTTTATAATGTGTTCTTCTCTTATCTCTTCTTGTTTTCGAGATTTTTCTCTTAGGATGTGCCATTTTACTATATTATTTATCCGTTAATAGTTTCTTTAATTTGTCCCAGCGTGGGTCAATATCTTCTTCTTGTTTACTCTCTTCTTTTGCTTCTTTGATAGTTAACTCATTCAGTTTTTTTAAAGCTTCACTTTGTAAAGTTCCGTCTTTTACTCCTGGATGAACTCGTTTTAGCGGTACCGAAAGCGCAATCATTTCATAAATGTATTGTGCAACATCTATTTCATGTTCTCCGTGTGGCAGAATCAACAACTCTTCGTTATCATTATTGAATTCATCTCCAAAGCGAACAATTAATTTCATTTTACCTTTTAATGGCAAATCAAAATCTTCGCTTGTCAGATCACAAGGCACATTAACTGTCCCTTTGTGTTTGAATTCCAACTCTAACATGTTGCTTTTCTTATCTAAAACTAAACCTACTTTGATATCCGAACTTTGAAATTCGTCGTAATCAAAGTTCTCAAAGAACGCGTTACTTATTTGATACTCAAAATGGTGTTTTCCTAGCTTTAACCCTATGAAAGGAATTAAAAATTCTTTTGTTTTGCTCATTTCAACATCAATTTCACCAACTCTTATCTAAAAATCAGATACCTGAATTGGGGTGCAAAGATATAAAATTATTATAAAACTAATAATCTTATTCACCTTTTTTTGTTTATAACTGTTTTTCTTTTATTTTAAGAGGTTTTTGAGTCATCTCTTCATACTGATTACGCGAATGAAAAATATCTATCGCAAGATAAACTGCCTCTTTAAATGAATTAAAATCTGCCATATCTTTTCCGGCAATATCATAAGCCGTTCCGTGATCCGGCGAGGTCCTTACCTTATTTAATCCTGCTGTATAATTGACTCCTTTTCCAAAAGACAATGTTTTAAAAGGAATCAATCCCTGATCGTGATAAGTTGCAACAATGGCATCGTATTTTTCGTATTGGCCACTTCCAAAAAAACCGTCGGCAGAAAATGGACCAAAAACCATTGTTCCGGCATCAAATATTTTCTTTAAAGCAGGCTTCAGAACCAAATCATCTTCTTTTCCTATTACACCACCATCACCTGCATGCGGATTTAATCCTAAAACAGCAATTTTTGGCCGTACAATACTAAAATCCTGAATTAGAGATTTTTTAATAGTTTCGATTTTTCTTGTAATTAATTCTTCTGTCAAATACGAAGAAACTTCACTTAAAGGAACATGATCCGTCAATAAACCCACTCTCAAATTATCCTGCACCATCATCATCAAAGCGTTTCCTTCTAATTCCTGATCTAAATAATCTGTATGTCCCGGAAATTTAAAATCTTCTGACTGGATATTGTATTTATTTATTGGAGCCGTAACCAAAACATCAATCAAACCTTCTTTTAAAGCTTTCGTCGCTGCAACAAATGATTTTATAGCATACTCGCCAATTTTTTCATCGTTTGTACCTAAATTTATATCTACTCCTTCTTTCCAAAGATTGAATACGTTTACTTTTCCTGGTACAACCTGCTCTAACTTATCAACTCCATGAAACTGAACCGTAGATGTAAAGCTCTTTTTTACAAAAGAAAGTATTTTGGCATTGGCAAAAATAACCGGCGTACACATTTCCAACATACGGGAATCTTCGAATGTTTTTAGTATAACTTCGCTTCCAATACCGTTTAAATCTCCAATTGAAATTCCAACAATTATATTTTCTGCTTTTTTATTCATGAGCTCAGGTTATTTATTACTAATTTTGATGTGCAAATTTAGTAAAATAAAACAACAATGTTTACAGGAATTATAGAAACCCTTGGAAGGATTCACGAAATAAAAAAAGACCAAAGCAATCTTCACGTAACAGTAGAAGCTTCTATTACAAATGAATTAAAAATAGATCAAAGTGTTTCGCACAACGGAATATGCCTGACAGTTGTCGCTATAAAAGATTCTTTTTATACCGTAACCGCTATTGACGAAACTATTTCAAAAACAAATATTGGCGACTGGAAAGTTGGAGATATTGTAAATCTGGAAAGAGGAATGAAACTGGGCGACCGTCTTGATGGACATATTGTACAAGGCCATGTAGACCAAACCGGAACCTGCATTAAGATTGAAGAAGCAGACGGAAGCTGGAATTACACTTTTGAATACGACAGAGATCTCAACAATATTACCATCGAAAAAGGCTCTATAACCGTAAATGGTGTTAGCCTAACGGTCGTAAACTCTAAAACAAATGAATTTAGCGTTTCGATTATTCCATATACTTATGAAAATACCAATTTTAAAAACTTCGAAGTTGGATCAAGAATAAACCTGGAGTTTGACGTTGTCGGAAAATACATCTCAAGACTTTATTCAATAAATAAGTAACCTGAAAATCGTTTCATAAAAAGGCTTCAAATTTACATTGAAGCCTTTTTTTTATTTACAGACCTCTCCTAAAAAACAATAAAATATTAAATATCAGACAATTAAATAATTTAAAAGAAATATTTTCTTACTTTTAATGCGAGTTTCTATTATGAGTTTAACCCCTTAAACCTCATCCCATGAAAAATCCTATTACAAACAAGAAATCACATTCTATCGAAAACAGAAACAGTTGTCCGTATTCCGACAAATTTCATGTCCCTATCAATTTTGAAGACCCCATATTTCATGCAAATCCCGAACTCACCTTTCTGGAACTAAGAAACAAAGCTCCAATTCAGAAAATTACGCTCGACGACGAGTTCCCTATTTGGTTAATTTCTAAATTTGATGACGCCGTCAATGTCTTACGTGACCCAAGATTCATCAAATCCCCTAATAACCTAAGAACATTTAAAAACGAACCATCGAAAGGAAAAACAAAAGAAACAACATCTGCATATGTACTCCGAAGATTTCATATGCTTGCCAACGACCCTCCGGAACATACACGCCTAAGAGGTTTTGCACAAAAAGCATTTACTCCAAAAATCGCAGCAGGAATGCGGCCCAGAATTCAACAAATCACTAATGAATTGATCGATAAAATTAAAAACAATAAAAAGTTCGATTTCATTGATGACTTTGCTTATCAATTACCTATTATTGTAATTGCTGAGTTACTAGGATTACCTGTTGAGGATCGCGAAAAACTCAGAAACTGGTCTGACACATTAATTGAAGTTCAGGTAACAGAGAAGAACAAACAATTTATCAACGAAAGTTCAGACGCCTTTGTAAACTATTTGAATAATAATGTTTTTACTTTACGCAGAAAAAATCCAGGAAACGATCTGATCAGTGCATTCTTAAAACTAGAATCAGAAGAGGGACATTTGACAGAAAACGAACTCTACGCAACTATCTTTCTTCTTATTATTGCAGGTCACGAAACTACTGTAAATTTAATCAGCAACGGGATGCATTCTTTACTTTCTCACCCTGAGCAATTAAACCTGTTAAAAAACAACCCCGAATTAATACATTCTGCAGTCGAGGAAATGCTAAGATACAATGGCCCCGTCATAAACTCAACTATGCGACTTGCCTCAGAAGACATTCTTATTAATGGAATTAAAATAAAAAAAGGAGAAGGTGTATTGACAATCTTCTCATCTGCGAATCAGGACGAAAGTAAATTTGACGACTCCTTACGGTTTGACATAACCAGAAAAAACAACAAACATCTTGCTTTTGGTTACGGAATACATTTTTGCATCGGAGCACCACTAGCCCGCTTAGAATGCGAGATCGCAATTAGCACTATTCTAAATCGCTTACCTAATATAAAGTTAGACCCTACAGCCAATTCTCTAGAATGGCGCACCAGCAACATAATACGTGGATTAAAGAAATTTCCAGTTACATTTTGATTAAATCGTAAAATAGAAAGTTAAATACAACAATTATCCCTCTCTCAAACATTTTACTTTTTTTTCAAAAATAACTTCACATAAAAAAAGCTTCAATTATATTGAAGCTTTTTTTATTTTATCTCTATATACAATTGTAATTCCAAAAACAATCGCGATTATTACCAATAACACAATATGACTATCTATTGGTGCATCCCCAGGAGGACCAGCTGGACCACCAGCAGGAATAGCCATAGGAGCAGGAGGTCTTACTTCTGCTAAAACACTTGAAAAATTAAATACAACTAAACAAATCGTAAAAAAAACAGCCTTTATTCCTTTCATAATTTTAACATACTGCATCACAGCAAGGTAGATTATTAAATTTATTAAAATTTAATATAATTCGCACAAAAACAGGGGCTTAGATGCAAATATTTGACAAAAGTATATGTTTTTTGCAAAAAAACAAGATTTAAAGCAAAAAACGAACAAAAAAGCAAAAATTACTTTTTAACGTAAGAATAGACCCAAAAAAAAGCAAATTCCCGCTTCATTATTTACGTATTCATTTACATTTTTAAATTCCAGAACTAACAGATTTAAACCAAAAAAAATACCTAATTGGCTAAAAGCAAAAAAATTAAAGATTTTTCAGACAATACTTAAAAACTCTCAAAAAAAAATGCCTCTACATTTCTGTAAAGGCATTTTTATGTGGTCCCACCTGGGCTCGAACCAGGGACCACCTGATTATGAGTCAGGTGCTCTAACCAGCTGAGCTATAGGACCGGTTTGAGGATGCAATATTACTACTATTTTTTATTCACTCCAAATATTTTGGGATATGATTTTTATTTAATTTCAATCATAGTTGCTCTTTCCTCATAACACAATTGATTTTCAACATCTTATTTCACGTCATGAAAAGACATTTTTTTATTTAATTTCCTGACAAAGTTCCACCAAAACCCCATTTGTGTTCTTCGGATGCAGAAAAACTACCAGTTTATTATCGGCACCTTTCTTTGGAACGTCATTTATTAATACAAAACCTTCACTTTTTAGACGGGAAATTTCTGCTTGAATATCTTCGACATCAAAAGCGATATGATGAATTCCTTCTCCTTTTTTTTCTAAAAACCTGGCAATTGGACTTTCTGGATTTGTGGCCATCAAAAGTTCGATTTTGTTTGTACCGGTTTGAAAAAACGAAGTCAAAACGCCTTCGCTTTCTACCGTTTCTTCTTTGTATGAAGGAACGCCCAATAATTTCTCAAACAACACATTTGCATCGTCCATATTTTTAACGGCAATTCCGATATGTTCTATTTTATTAACCATCTTATTTTAATTGATTAACGTAAGTATTAAAATAACCACATTCCGCGATTACATCCTGATAATATTTAGTATCCGAGTAATCCTTTTGAAGGATTTTGAATCCGTTCCAGGCAATAAAGTTTACTTTATCATCATTTGCATCCCACCAATATCTAACGCTGTTGTACTTATTGTTATAATATTCGTTTCGTTCGCATTTCGAAATTAAATACACACATTTTGCTTTCTGTTCTTTTGTTGTTGCTGCCTGTAATGCTTTTTGATAATACATTTTAGGAACATCGCAATTGGTAATCATCTTTTTCATAGAATCTCTAAACGAATATGGACTTGATCCATAACCCACAATAGAAATTTCATAAAAAGTACGCCCGTTTCCAAAATGTGAAATATTATAAAATGCATTTCCTAATAATAAACTATTCGTATAAACATCTTCGTTTTTAGTCAGTTTGTCCTGCATTTCTTTAATCGTAGTCAGGAAATCCATCTGTGTATATTTTCTTTTTTGATAAGCTGCATGATCGCAGTCATGGCAATCTTTTATACTTCCGTTAAACGGATTTCCTAAAAATTTATAATACTGAACAGAATCTGTCTGTTTCATAAATTCAATAGCTTCCGGAATTTTGTTTTTGAAAGTCGCCTGAACTGCCTGAAAATTGTTAATATCTTTTAATTTCAAACTATAAATTCCGGCACCGATATTCTCAATTTCGGTTTTATTTGACTTAGCCAAAAATGTTTTTATACCCTGAAGATTTTTCTCATCATCATAAAAAGCATTACCATCGTTCCAATAACTGTAACGCGATTCGCCAAAAATCTCCGCCAAAACTAAATTTCCTTTTTCTCTATAAAGCGTAGACAGATAACTTTTACTCCATGCCGAAGCATTCTGATAACGAAATTCCTGCCCTTTATATGTTTTTGGAAGTTCGTTGTACAACCAGTTTAAATCGGCTATAATTGTTTTTTCGTTTTTATCAGTAAGCTTATCTATTTTATTCAGATTATTTACAAAACGTAATAAACGAAGCTGCATTCCGGCCAATTCGGTTTTCGGAAGCGTTTTTACCGCTTTATCAAAATTCTTATCTGCATTGGCATAATCTCCTTTTAAAGTTTGTAAATATCCCAGGGATAAATCCCATAAATAAGGTCTGTCAGTATTTCCTGCTGCCGAAATTTTGGCGATCAGATCCAATGCTTTTTGATCGACCTTAGCCTGATTTTCGGTTTTGCTTTCTGTAACAGTCAGTTTCTTTCTAGGCTGATTTTCTCCGGCTGCATCCTGCTGAAACGAATTATTTATAGACTGCTCAAGTCCGTTTACCAATCTTGTTGCAAGATAATTTAAGTGTTCGCTTTTAGGATCTAATTCGTAAATCTTCTCGATAGCCTGTTTTTCATCTTTATAATATCCGTGAACAGCCCAAAGCGCCGCTTTTTCTTTGTTATTTTTTGCCATAGTCAGCGCTTTATTCCAATCTGTTTGATTTTTTGGATTAAAACTATAAGCCGTCACCACTCGTAACTCCGGACATTTATCAAAAACCTGCGCATACAAATAATTTGAAACTGCGTATTTTTTTTGTTTATGATTGATTCCCGCAACGTATGAAAGTGCTCGGTAGTACAAAACGTTTTTAGGAACAGAACTTTCTGTTTTATTAAAGAAATCAATCGCTTTTTGTTTGTCGTTACTGTAAAAACGGGCTTTCATGGTAAGAAACCAATATCTGTTTTTTAAGAAAGGGTCAGACAAAGTATTGTAAACATTCTCGATTGACTGGATCATTTTAGCATCATTGAATGTTTTTGCCACAACAGGCTCATAACTCCAGTAATCTTTATTAATCGAAACGGTTTCTATTTTTTGGGCCAGATACAAAAACTCAACAAAGCTTTTTACTTTCTCATCTTTCAATGGTATTTTTTTGCCCCATTTTACAGATGCAGCATTTTCTTTTTTGTTTTTATAATACACATGAAGATCTGTAATTTCTTCCTTGTTCTTAATGGTATTTTTATTATCCGAATAATAATTCAGGTTTTCATCTCCAATCAAGAAATAATTTACCGTTGTCGTATCTATTTTTCCTTTTAGATAAGCTGCCCAATCTGATTTTATATCATTATTAAAGCGGGAATTATGCTGGGTATCAAAACCAATTCCGTAAAAAATACCGCCCGACAAAAAAAGAGGCGAATAGGATTTGTCTGCAAAAGTTTCCGGAGTGAAATTCGAGTTATAACCAAAAAAATCCCAATCGTCTCCTCCTGCACACGCATAAATTATTCCATACACAAAAAGGAAAGCCGCACTAAAACCAAGAAACAACTTGCTTAAAAATATTCTTTTCATAATTATTTAAATTGAATTCGTCTAAATCGTAAAATATAATTTCTTTTGGAGACTGGGCTTTGTTATCGCTTAAATCCTCAGCCATTTCTTTTAAATCTTCTGCAGAAATCGTCTCTGTTTTCAACAGATCATTTTCCTGGTAATAAACACCGTTTTTGTAATTAGATTGTTTCACTTTGAAAAATATTGGACTAACCTGTTCGAAGTTTTTATCTTTCCTGAGTTCGCTGAAATTCAACTTAGATCGCAGTCCTAAAACTTTATGATCCCTGATATGAATCGCCCACGAATAAACAGGAAGTGCATAATCAAGGTGCAGCGGATATTTCTTTAAACTTTTAAGATATTTCTCTGAGATTTTTCGGCTGTAAATAGAATTCAGCGAATCCGGCGCAATACTTCCCATATTATAAAACATCAAAACGCCGTTGTCTACATTCGGGATTTTGGTTTTCTTAAAATATTTAACCTGATGAAGTCTTATGGTAGCCGAAAGTTTTTTCTGTGAAAGCTTTTTAATCTGTTCAATAAATTTAAGATAATTATCTTTACTGTTCAGGGTCCAGTCGCAGTCAATTTGAATTTCGGTACAATTAATTTTATTCTTTTTATTGATTTCAGTAATTAAATGAATCGTCTTTTTTGCCAGATCTTCAATATCCGGATTTTTCCCAAGCATTACTTTATTCTGAATAAAAACGACCGGAACAATCTCAAAAGTATTGACATTTTCCTGAAATCGAATAGGACTTATCGGGATGGGTTCTTTTGTTTGTGGATGTAAACCTATATCAAAATAGCGAATATAAAGTTTACTCACATTATTATCACGTAACACTTCTTTCTCTGTTTCGGATAATTTAAAAATGGTTTTCCAATAATAAAAAGCTACGATTGGCTTTTCATTATTACCGCAAGAAACCAGTAAAAGGAATAGTAAACCAACGAAAAATCTTTTTGTCAAAACCTGGAAAAATTATATTTGAAATCAAAAGTAAGAAATTATATCGTGGCGGTGATTTCAAATTCAAAAAAAATAGCTCGGGATAAAAGTTACAAATCCTAATAAATGGATAAAAAATTTCAATTAAAGCAAATATAATCGTTATTTTGTGCAATCAAATTCAGAAAACATTATGTTGAAAAACAACTTCAGATATATTTCCTTTTTACTGGTATTTTTAATGTTAAGCTGTGCCAAACGCGGCAGCATTACCGGCGGACTAAAAGACACTCTTGCTCCGGTTTTAAAATATAGTTCTCCAAAAAACATGAACACTAATTTTAAAGGCAATGAAATTATTTTAGGATTTGACGAATATGTAAAACTAAAAAACCTGAATAAACAGCTTATTATTTCACCTCCAATGAAACATGAGCCATTGATCTTGCCAACAAATGCAAGTAAAGTGATCACTATAAAAATAAAAGACACATTACAGCCCAACACAACTTATAGCTTTAACTTCGGACAAAGTATCGCAGATAATAACGAAGGAAATGCGATCAATCAATTCAAATATATTTTTTCGACAGGATCCTATATTGACTCACTTTCTATTAGCGGACAAATTAAAGATGCTTACGAAAAAAATGTAGACAATTTTGTATCTGTTATGCTGTATGAAGTAAATGATACTTTTAAGGATTCTTTAATTTACAAACAAAGCCCAAGATACATTACAAACACACTTGACAGTTTAAGAACTTTTAAATTAGAAAATTTAAAGGCTGGAAAATATTTATTAGTAGCGCTAAAAGATAAAGGAAGCAATAATAGATACAATCCAAAAGATGATAAAATTGGATTTCTTAAACATTATATTACAGTACCAAATGATACTGTATTTGAGTTAGAATTATTTAAAGAAGTACTTCCGTTAAAAACTTTCAAACCTATTCAGGCATCTGGAAACAGGTTATACCTCCCTTATGAAGGAAAACAAAATTTTAAAAATGCTATGCCGAAGGTTGTACTTAAGCACAACAATGATGTTCTGGAAAACATAGTAACTGCTTTTCCTAAAAAAGATTCTTTGCAAGTGTGGTACAAGCCTTTTAAAATGGACAAAGTAGATTCTCTATCTATAGAAGTCAGCAGAGAAAACTATAATAAAAAATTCTCTTTTAAAATCAAAGATCAAAAGAAAGACACCTTAAATATTACGGCATTGCAAAATGGCGTTATTAATTTCAGGGATCGTTTTACTTTAGAATCTTCGACGCCATTGGTAAAATTTGACAAATCAAAAATTAAATTAGTCAACAAAGATTCTGTTGCAGTAGACTTTACCACAGAATATAATGAGTTTGAACAAAAATTATATATTGATTTTAAAAAAGAACCAGTCGAAAAATACAATGTTACTCTTTTTCCGGGTGCATTGACAGATTTTTTTGAAAAAACAAATGATACTCTTGCTTTTAAATTAAACACAAAGGAATACTCAGACTACGGAAATCTTGTTTTGAATTTACAAAATGTAAAACGTTTTCCTATAATAATTGAGGCCACAAATGCAAAAGGAGATATTGTATATGCAAGTGATTATTCTGAGGGTAAAACCAAAATTGAATTTAATCTAATGGTTCCGGACAAATTTACAATCCGGATCATTTACGACGACAATAAAAATAAAATTTACGATTCAGGAAATTTTTTAAACAAAACTTACGCAGAAGAAGTCTTTTATTATCAGTCAGAAGTTGATGTACGAACGAATTGGGATGTAGATCAGCCTATAGACTTAAGCGTTCCGTTTAGCCCTGAAGTAGAGAAAAAGAAAATAGAAAAGAAGAAAAAAGAAGATGCTAAAAAGAGAACTGCATTTTAAATTTTAATCTCAAAAATATCTTTATCGTTTAAAAAATCGAGTTTTTTTCGAGTTTCCAACATGGCATTTTTATCTAATTCAACGATAAAAATTGCTTCGGCTTCCTGTGGTTCCAGAATAAAATTACCTAAAAAATCTATGACTTGCGAATGGCCAATATGTTCATAATCATGAGCATCCAGCCCTACTCTATTTACGCCTGCTACATAACTTAAATTCTCTATTGCCCTTGCTTTTAGCAAAGAGTCCCAGGCATTAGTACGTACTTTAGGCCAATTGGCAACATATAAAAGCAGGTCATAATTTTCGACATTTCTTGCAAAAACCGGAAATCTCAAATCATAACAAACCTGCAGACAAATCTTCCAGTCAAGATATTCCACGATGACTTTTTCCTTTCCGCTGGTGTAAAATTTATCTTCTCCTGCAAGCGAAAATAAGTGGCGCTTATCATAATACTGAATTTTACCTGAAGGAAAAACAAACAACATTCTATTATAATACTTTTCGTTTTCGACAATAATTAAACTTCCCGTAATGGCGAAGTTTTTTTGTTTTGCCAAAGACTGAAGCCATAACACAGTTTCTCCCTGCATCGTTTCGGCAACTTCCGGCGCATTCATGGTAAATCCGGTAGAAAACATTTCCGGAAGCACTACCAAATTTACACTGGAATCGATCTGATTTATTTTCGATTCAAAGTTATTTCTGTTTTTGGAAGCCTCTTCCCAATAAAGATCTGATTGTATAAGTGCGATTTTCATATTTCAAAAATACGAATTTTAAGATTAAAATTAATTTTTGCAAAAAAAGCATTATTTGCAAAAATTTCTCAAAACACCTCGTAAAATCACACATCTTTTGGATATTAAAAATGCTTCGCGAAAAAATATTGCAAAAAATATGCGCTTTATGCAAAAAATATGCAAATGTGAAAAATAAATTTTTATATTTGATCGCCAATAAAAACCAAAAAAACATGAAAACCAAAGAATTATGAAAACAAAGCTAATTTCATTAGCATTGATTGGGGGGATGATCTTCTCAGTAAATGCAAAAGAGGCTGCAATTAAAAAGCACCTTTTTGAACAAAAAAGCAATCAAACAGAAATTTCTGGCCAGGTAGTGGGTCAGGATGACGGAATGCCAATTGCAGGAGCAACCATCTATGCAAAGAGTAATAATAAAATTGCCACTATAACTGATGAAACCGGAAAATTCAAACTAAATGTTCCGGAAAGCGAGACTCATCTCATCGTTAGTTATATGGGCTATGCCACTTTAGAATATAAATTAGACAATACACAAAATTTAGTTATAAGCCTAAAACCAGCTGAAAATGTTTTAGACCAGGTTTTAGTAACGGCTTTAGGAGTTAAAAAAAGCAGCAAATCTGTTGCCTATGCCGTAACTGAATTAAAGGGAACTGAATTTACAAAAGCGAAAGAAACCAATATCGCTAATGCATTAGTAGGTAAAATTGCAGGTGTAAACGTGAGCAGCACTGCAACAGGCCCTAATGGTTCAAGCAGGGTGGTAATCAGAGGTAATGGATCATTAAACGGAAATAACCAGCCGATGTATGTGGTCAACGATTTGCCAATTGATAATACTCAACTGAACTTACCGGGCATTGGAAACGGCCCCGGATCTACCAGAATCAACGTTGACCGAGGTGACGGAACATCAGTAATTAATGCTGATGATATTAAAACCATTACTGTTTTGAAAGGAGGAACTGCAGCGGCATTATATGGTGCAAATGCCGCAAATGGTGTTATCTTGATACAAACTAAAAGAGGTGCTGCACAAAAAGGGATCGGGGTAGATTATAATACTTCTTTTACTTTTGAAACACCATCGATCATCCCGGATTGGCAATATGAATACGGTTCAGGAGCCGGAGGTAAAAAACCAACCACGCAGGCTGAGGCAATTGCAGACGGGCGCTGGTCGTGGGGAGCCAAAATGGACGGAACAAATGTTATTCAGTTTGATGGGGTTGCAAGACCTTATGTAGCGCAAAAAAACAATATTAAAAATTTCTACGAAACAGGAACAACATTCATTAACTCGCTGGCTTTATCCGGAGGAAACGAAAAAGCTACAGGGCGTCTTTCTTTTTCTAATATGGAAAATCAGGGAGTTGTACCCAATTCAGATTTTAATCGTAAAAGCATTAACATCGCCAGCAATGTAAACTTAACAAACTGGTTAAAGTTTGATGTTGTAGCACAATACAATTTAGAAAAATCGAATAACAGAGTTACTGTTTCTGATGCTGAAGCAAATCCAAACTGGGGAACTTACATGATTGCTAATACGGTTGATATTAGAAATCTTGCTCCCGGATATGACGAAAATGGCGTAGAAGAAGCATGGAATCCAGTTGCCGTGGCTACCAACCCTTACTTTGTAGTGAATAAAATTAAAAATAGCGACACTAAAAATCGTTTTATCGGAATGCTGAATGTAAAATTAAACTTTACACCAGAATTGTTCCTTCAAGGTCGAATTGGACAGGATTTTACAGATTATGAGTTTTTTGGATATATACCAAAAACAACCTTAAACAATCCTATTGGTTATGCACAAGGTTCCAGAATGAAAATCTCTAACCTGAATTCGGAAGCTATTTTGAACTATACTAAGAAAAACATTTATAATAATTTCTCTTTAAATGCATTAATTGGGGTGAACTCCCGTACCAATTTAAGAGACGAAACCAGATTTGAAGGTTCAAACTTTGTATTAGATGATTTTTATGCGATAAGCAATTTATCAACTCTTGCTTATAGCTATCCTTACGGAAAAACCAAAACAAATTCGGTTTACGCAGCAGCAGATTTAGATTATAAAAACATCGTATTTTTGAACATCACAGGTCGTCAGGATTGGTTCTCTACACTTTCAAAAGATAACAATACTGTATTTTATCCTTCTGTTGGAACAAGTATTATCGTTTCAGACATCTTAAAAATGCCGGAATTCATTTCATTTGCCAAACTAAGAACTTCATGGGCTCAGGTTGGTGGTGCAACGCCGGATCCTTACGCATTGAACCAATCATATTCGATGATTCAGGGCGGGCACAACGGTCAGCAATTACAAGGACCAACAAGTTCAAGAGTTCCTAATTCAACTTTAAGCCCGTTAACCTCTACCACTTTTGAAATTGGAACTGATTTAGGATTTTTCGGTAATCGTTTAAATCTTGATTTTGCTTATTACAACCGCGCAACGACAAATGATATTGTCGAAACTACCATCTCAAATGCTTCAGGGTCAAGCACAGCTTTATTGAATCTTGGAAAAATGAGAAACAAAGGAGTCGAAGTTTTATTGAGTGGAAAAATCATCAATTCTGAAAATTTCTCATGGGATGCAAGTTTCAACGGATCTTACAACCAAAATACAGTTGAAGCCCTTACAGATCAGTTAAACTCTATTACAATGGCAACATCTGTAAACGGATATGTAACGATTACAAGTGATGTTGGTCGTCCTTACAGTATTATTAAAGGATACAAACCTCGTGTAGATGCCAACGGAAATACTGTTTACAATGTAAGCGGCGGATCTGCAACTATAGCACAAGGACCTCTTGAAGAATTAGGCCAGGGAGTTCATCCGTGGGCGGCGGGAATCAGCAATGAATTCAAATACAAAAATATCTCATTCAGCTTTTTGATTGATGGTAAATTTGGAGGAAGCTTATATTCCGGAACCGACTTATACGGAACTCGTATGGGGTTAACAAAATTAACTCTTGAAGGCCGTGAAAGTGGCTTACCAATAAAAGGTGTCGATACAAACGGAAATCCTGTTGATATGGTTATTGCCCCTGAAAACCTAAGAACATATTACGACGGATTAAGAAACATTTCATCAACATTTGTTTACGATGCAAGTTTTGTAAAATTAAGACAAATCATTCTGGGGTACGATTTACCAATTCAAAACATCAAAGGATTATCAAAACTTCAGGGAGCTTCTATTTCTTTCATAGCCAGAAACTTATTCATTCTTTATAAGAAAACACCAAACGTAGATCCTGAATCTGTATTTAGTGCCGGAAATGCTCAGGGTGTAGAACAATTTGGAGTGCCAAAAACCAGAAGTTTCGGTTTAAGTTTAAATGTCAAATTTTAAACTCACTTAATTGCTAATTTTTAAATTAAAAGACATGAAAAAGATAACCATATTATATATCACAGGTATACTTTTAGGAAGTATGACAGCCTGTACCAAAGATTTTGAAGAAATCAATACCAATCCAAATTCTGTTGATAAACCAAATCCGAATTTTGTTTTCAGCAAAGCGCAATTAGACGGTCTGAATAATAATTATTTTTTTACCAATATTCTCGAATGCGGCGGAATGATTCAGCATTATGCTACTTACAAAGAAGCTTCGGGTGTGGGAGATAAATATTTAAGCAACGAAGTTTACTTTTCCGCCTATTTTAATCAGCTATATCCAACTGCTTTAAACGAAACCGAAATTGTAATTAATGCATTAAAATCAAATCCAAATGACAGCAACAGATTAAACATTGCCAGAATCTGGAAAGCCTATTTATATCATAGAGCTACAGATTTGTACGGAGACATTCCGTACTCAGATGCTGCAAAAGCAATTAGTACCCAGGTTTTTCTTCCAAAATATGATACTCAGGAATTTATATACAAAGATTTACTAAAAGAGCTGGATGAAGCAGCAGCAGCATTAGATCCTGCTAAACCAAGTTTTGGCAAAGCCGATTTTATTTATGATGGAGATGTCGCAAAATGGAAAAAATTCTCTTACTCTTTAATGCTTCGTTTAGGATTAAGATTAAGCAAAGTTGATCCTGCATTATCAAAAACATGGGTAACCAAAGCGATTGCGGGTGGGGTGATCCTGAACGGAATTGATAATGCGATCATGAAATATACAGACGGACCAAATGATTTCAACAGAAACCCGGTTGGTTTTGATGCGAGAAGACAAGATTTTACAGCAGGATCGTATGGACAAAAAAATGTTGAAGGTGGAAAACTAGCTCAGACATTTATCGATTTGCTAAAAAATACTGCAGATCCAAGAATTAGTGTTTATTCCGGAGTGTGGCAGGGAACTGTTCAAAATACGACTCCTGCAGTTCAAAAAGGTTTCCCGAACGGAACAAAAACAGCACCAACTCCAGTTGAACAAGCCACGTATTCTGAACCAAATCAAAGTACAATTTTTAAATTTGATGCGCCTCTTGTACTTTTAAGCAATGCCGAAACGAATCTATATTTAGCCGAAGCTGCTGCAAGAGGCTGGTACACGAACGAAACTGACAAAGATTTATATGAAAAAGGTGTAAAAGCATCTTTCTTAAACATGGGAATTTATGGTGCACCTTATGCAATCACAGATGCCACTCCCTATCTAACATTGAATCCTTATAACGCAGCAGGATCATTTGAAGCTAAAATGAACCAGATTCATACTCAGATTTACATAGCCTTATTTGTAGACGAACAAGAAGTTTATGCCAACTGGAGAAGAACAGGATATCCTGTTTTAGTTCCTGTAAATTTCCCTGGAAACGTTACAAATGGCACAATTCCAAGACGTTTGAAATACTCAACCAGCGAATATTCAGTGAATTCAGCTAACTTAGCAGAAGCAGTAAAACGTCAGGGTGAAGATAGTTTTACAACCAGAATGTGGTGGGATAAATAAAAACAATAACTAATGGCGTACTTAATTAAACAAATAGAACATACTTTCAAAGATTTTAATTTTTAATTCTCCATTTTTAATTATAAAGAATAAATGAGCATATTAATTCTTACGGCATGCATTGCATTTTTAATCATTCAGATAGCCTGGCTTAAAATCAATCCGTTTATTGCCTTTATCATAACAGCTTTATTAGCAGGTCTTTTTTTAGGCCTGCCAATAGCTACTTTGTCGCAAACTGTTCAAAAAGGTTTGGGCGAGATGTTAGGATCTATTACTTTGATTATCGTTTTTGGAACCTGTATTGGTAAACTAACCGTTTCATCAGGTGCCGCCAATGTCATTGCCAAAACAGTAATGGGATGGACGGGCAGAAAATACGTTCGCCTTGGCTTAATGATTACTGGATTTATTGTTGGGATACCGCTATTTTATAGTGTTGGATTTGTTTTGTTAGTTCCATTAATCTTCTCAGTAGCCCATCAATTCAAACTGTCAAAAGTATATCTTGGTATCCCAATGCTGGCGTCGCTTTCAGTAGCACACGGTTTTTTGCCGCCGCATCCGTCTCCAATGGCTTTAAGCAGTATTTTAAATGCTGATATCGGGCTTGTTTTAGTCTACGGAATCATTATTGCGATTCCAACCATTTTTATTGCGGGATTGTTGTTTTCTAATTTATTAAAAAACATCAAAACCGAATCGGATCACGAAATTCTGAATGTCGAAGAAGTGGTAAACGAAGGCAAAAAACCAAGTTTTTCACTGAGTTTATTCTCAGCTTTATTTCCGGTTTTCGGGTTAACGCTGACTTCGATATTGCCCATGATTTCGCAAAATGAAACTTTAGTAAACATTTGTAAAACAGTTGGAGACCCCAGCATGATCATGCTGATTTCTTTATTGATTTGTACCTATACCTTAGGAATCAGAATGAACAGAAGTATCACATCTGTAATGGATGATTATGCCGTTGCTATAAAAGATGTTGCATTGATTGTTCTAATTGTGGGTGGAGCCGGAGGTTTAAAAGAAGTAATGATCGTAAGCGGTGTAAACGAAACTATAGTTGGAGCACTAACACAAATAAACATTCATCCATATTTATTGGCATGGATGATGGCGGCAATCATTCGCGTTTGTGTGGGTTCTGCTACAGCAGCCGGATTAATGACTGCAAGCGTTTTATTACCTTTACTACAAACCACCGGACTCGACCCTAACTTGTTGGTTTTATCCGTAGGAGCCGGAAGCTTAATGTGCTCTCACGTCAACGATCCAAGTTTCTGGATGTTCAAAGAATATTTTAATATTAGCCTGAAAGACACTTTTAAATCATGGACTGTCATGGAATCTTTAGTATCTGTTCTAGGAATCATTTTCGTTTTTATTTTAAACTCTATAATACATTAATATCATGAATTTATTACCACAAGAAAAATTTGAAACTCTGGGTTTGTCTCTTCCTCCGGCGCCTCAGCCTTTAGGTATATACAAACCATATTTGGTTGATGGTAAATATTTATACCTTTCAGGTCACGGACCTGTTAATGATGACAAATCCTTAATCATTGGCCGAATTGGTGATGATATGGATATCGAAGAAGGAAAACTGGCAGCAAGACAAGTCGGCTTAACGATGCTTTCTACGATTGTAACCAATTTTGGAAGCCTGAACAAAGTAAAACGTGTTATCAAAGTTTTAGGAATGGTGAATTGCAATGGCGATTTTCTAAGGCATCCGTATGTAATAAACGGCTGCAGCGAATTGTTTGCTGAAGTTTGGGGACAAGAAAACGGAATTGGAGTACGAAGTGCCGTAGGAATGGGTTCTCTACCGGACAATATTCCTGTTGAAGTAGAAGCCGTTTTTGAATTATATTAAAGAAAAGTTATGCCACAGAATTTTTAATCTTTTTAAATCATTTAATCTGTGGCAAAAAAACAAAACACATGAATACAAATACACCACAAACCAGAATTGCAACTTTTGGAGAATTATTACTCCGAATGAGTGTTGCAGATGGAAATCGATTTACGCAGGCCAATGAAATAAAAATTCATGTGGGCGGTGCAGAAGCAAATGTTTGTGTTTTACTTTCCCAACTCGGCATTCAAACCGATTATATTACACGATTACCCCAAAATGATTTGGCGCAATTGGCCTTAAACGAACTTCAGAAATACAAAGTCAATACCTCAAAGTGTGTTTACGGAGGAGAACGTTTAGGATTGTATTTTGTAGAAGCAGGAAATCAAATCAGGCAATCTCAGGTTATTTATGACCGTACCAATTCTTCTTTTGCCACCATCCAGAAAGATCAGATCAATTGGGATTTGGCTTTAGCCGATGTCACCCATTTTCATTGGTCAGGAATTAGCCCGGGGGTTTCTGAGGAAGCAGGTTTGGCTTGCAAAGAAGCGATTCTTGCTGCACGCAAAAAAGGAATTCCCATTTCATCTGATTTTAACTTTCGATCAAAATTATGGCAATACGGAAAACATCCGTCTGAAATTATGCCTGATTTGCTTCAATACAGCACCATCACCGTTGCTGATTTAGATGCGACTGAAATTTATTTCGGAATCAAAACTGACATTACAGCATCTGATGAAGATCGCTTTCAAAAAACATTCGAATTATTGAAAGTAAAAATGCCACATCTAAAAACACTGGCAATGAGTTTTAGAAAATCAGACGGTCCGGCACATTTATACAAAGGATTACTCATTCATGAAGGTCATTTTTACCAAACCCAGGAACACAAAATACACGTTGTAACAGACCAGATTGGCTCCGGAGATGCTTTTAACGCTGGATTATTATACGGATTATCTAATAAATTATCCGGACAGGAATGCATCGAATGGGCAACAGCCTGTGGCGTAATCAAACAAAGTATTCACGGAGATTTTGCCATAACCAATTTGAACGAAATAGGTCATTTTATTAAAAATGGCTCAAGTAATAGAATTAATAGATAAATAAAGAATATGTACAGCATTTTAAAAGCACAAGGCGTACTTCCGTTAGTCACACAAATCAATATTGAGACAGCCCAAATTGTATTACAATCGGCTGCTGATGCTGGCATAAAAATTATCGAGTTTGCTGCTCGTGCAGATAATGCTAAAGAAGTTTTTACCCAAATGATCGCCTTTAAAAAAGCGAACAATCTGGATGTTAAAATAGCCGTTGGATCTATTTTAAGTGTTGATGATGCTGAGACTTTTCATCAATTAGGAGCAGATTGTATTGTTTGCCCTCACACCGATTTGGAGATTGGAAATTACTGTTTTAAAAATAACATTTACTGGATTCCCGGTGCTGCAACTTTAAATGAAATTCTTCATGCTAATAAATTGGGAGCAGAGATCGTTAAACTGTTTCCAGCTGATAAAATTGGAGGACCAGGATATGTAAAGGCAATCAGAGCACCTTTTCCTAATTTAAAAATAATGCCAACCGGAGGCGTAACGCTCGAAGAAAGCAATTTAAAATCGTGGTTCAAATCCGGAGTAGTTTGTGTGGGAATTGGTTCTAATTTATTTTCTAAAGAAATGCTTCTGAATTTAAACTACGAGCAATCGTTACAGGCTTTTCAAAATTTAATTGAAGTTGTAGAAAAAACCAGAAACTAAAGTTATGCAAAACAATTGGTGGAAAATTAATTCCGAAATCCGCATTGACACTCCTTTTTTGGCGGTTTACGAAGATCGTATTCAGTCGAATATCGAGCGCCTGATTGAATCAGTACATGGTGAAACCAAAAAATTAAGGCCCCACATCAAAACGCATAAAATTGGTGAGATTCTGGATTTGTTCAAAACCTACAACATCAATAAAATAAAATGCGCCACAATTGCCGAAGCTGAATTGGCTGCCATACACGAAATTCCAGATGTGCTCCTCGCCTATCAGCTTGTTGGTGCTAAAAAAGAAAGGTGGATTGCCTTGATTCAAAAATATCCAAATACCGCTTTTTCGACTATCGTGGACAATCTTGATTCTGCGAAAGATTTGAATGAAATTGCAGAAAAAAACGGTTTAAAAATTACGGTTTATCTGGATCTGAATACCGGCATGAACAGAACCGGAATCTCAATTCATAAAAACTGGAAAGCTTTAATCGAAGACATCATTCCTTTAAAAAACATTCATTTTGCCGGAATTCATATTTATGATGGCCATTTAAAAGGCGATTTAGAACATAGAGTTTCCACTGCCGAAAATTTATTTTTTAGCATCAATGAAGAAATTGAAGCCATTCAGCAAAAACTGGGTCACGAATTAAAAATTGTTGCCGGAGGATCAAATACTTTTCCGTTTTACGCCACTCAAAAAAACGTAGAATGCAGCCCGGGGACTTTTGTTTTTTGGGATTCTAATTATCAAATTCATTTACCGGAACAAAACTTTGAACCGGCTTTAGTAATTGTTGGAACCATAATTTCAAAACCAACAAGTGCTACATTTTGTATCGATATTGGATATAAAGCCGTAGCTTCTGAAAACCCAATTGACAAAAGATTAGTGATTTTAAATGACAAAAATCTAATCCCAACCGCCCATTCAGAAGAACATTTAATTATAGAAAACAAAGGAAAAAACGAGTATGCAATTGGCGATACCATTTACGCCCAGCCTTATCATGTTTGCCCCACTTGTGCGCTTTACGATTCGGTTCAGGTCGTGAATTCAGAACATGAAATTTGCGATCAATGGCAGGTTGTTGCCCGCAGCAGAAAAATTAATATCTAGCAGCAGAAAAAGGAGAATAAAGAAAAAAGAATAGAAAACAGAGCGAAGAAGAAAGAGAATAGACCTCATAATAATACTTGTAGAGAACCTCTGAGCCTTTGGACCTTTGTGCCTTAAAAAAAATAATATGTTTATAATAGACGCCCATTTAGACCTGAGCATGAATGCGATGGAATGGAATAGAGATTTAAGAAATGACGTTCCCACTTTGCGTCAGCTCGAAAAAGGAATGACAGACAAACCGGATCGCGAACGTGCAACAGTTTCTTTTCCTGATTTACGACGCGGCAATATTGGCATTGTAGTCGCTACTCAAATTGCACGATTTGTAAAACCGGACAGTATTATTCCGGGGTGGAATTCTCCTGAACAAGCCTGGGCGCAAACTCAAGGACAATTGGCATGGTATAAAGCCATGGAAGAAGCCGGAGAAATCACAGCAATTACAGACAAAAAAACATTACTAAAACAAATTGATTTATGGAATGACGGAACACCAAACGATAAAAAACCTATTGGTTATATTTTGAGTCTGGAAGGTGCTGATTCTATTATTGATGTTTCGTATTTAGAAAAAGCATACAATTACGGATTGCGTGCCATTGGACCTGCACATTACGGTCCCGGACGCTACGCAAACGGAACAGATGCCACCGGAAAAATGAACCAAAACGGTCTCGATTTATTGAAAGAAATGGAGCATTTGAATATTATTCTCGATGCAACTCATTTATGCGATGATGCTTTTTGGCAGGCTTTAGATCATTATCACGGACCAGTTTGGGCAAGTCATAACAATTGCAGAAGTCTGGTGGATCACAATCGTCAATACAGCGACGAAATGATTCAGGCTTTAATTTCTCGCGGAGCCGTTATTGGCGGAGCTTTAGATGCGTGGATGTTAGTCCCAAATTGGGAAAGAGGCGTTTCGACACCAAAAGGCACGAATTGCAATCTGGAAACAGTGTTCAAACATATGGATCACATTTGTCAATTGGCCGGAAATGCGAATCATATTGGTGTAGGTTCTGATCTTGACGGCGCTTTTGGTACAGAACAAGGTCCGTACGATTTAGATACCATTGCCGATTTACAAAAACTGGTTTTGATTTTTAAAAACAACGGCTATTCTGATGAAGATTTAAATAAAATCTTTCATCAGAACTGGATTAACTTTTTAATAAAAAATTGGGATTAAATAAAAACTAAACTTGGAACTGCCTTCTTATACGATTGTAATTTTTCGTCGTTTGGATCAACTTCTGTAACCACATAATTAACCTCAGATAAGTTGGCAATTTTCATTTTTAGGACTGTATCCAGTTTTTCAGAAATAGTAAGAATTGCTGTTTTTTCAGAAGCCTGAATCATTGCTTTTTTTACCTGAACGGTTTCCCAATCAGAATCTGAGAAACCACCTTCGATATCTAAGGCATTGGTACCTAATATTAATAAATCGACTTTAATATTCGCTAACTGATTATAGACGTCGCCGCTCACACACATTTGGCTGTAAGATGAAATACTGCCGCCAATCATGATAATTTTAACATTGGGTTTATCCAAAAGTTCAACAGCTGACAAAACGGTAACAGTAAAAATGGTCAGATTTAAATCATCAGGAATCAAACGGATAAACTCACGAATTGTAGTTCCGCCGCCAATTAACAAAACCATTCCGTCATGAAGTAAACCTAAAGTTTTTTGCGCAATAATTTGTTTGGATTCACCTGCATAAGTTTGATTATTAGCCGAAGAATGGTGATATGCTTTTGTCATCGCACCACCTTTTACCTTAATCAATAAAGATTCTGATTCAAGTTCGTTAATATCACGTCTCACAGTATCTTCTGAAACAAATAACTTAGTCGAAAGTGTTTCAAAACTTACACGGGTATGCAAGTTTATCTCTTTTAAAATAAGATTTTTACGTTCTTCCTTAGTGTAATTTACCACTTCATTATCATTACTCATGCAAATTCATTTTTGTTGAAAGCAAATGTAAACAATAAATGCAATATTATTGCGAAACAAATTATAACACAATGTAATAAAAAAGTTAATTTGTCTATTTTAAAGACATTTAAGCATAAAATCACTTTGCAAAAAAAATGCAAACTTAACTAATAAACTATATTTTTGTTTAACAACCAAAAAAGCAACCATGCAAAAAAGTCTATTTTTCGTTTTATTATTTTGTTTTTATTTCGGAAATTCCCAAACTACTTCCGTAAACAATTCTATCATTCCGGCTCCAAATTCATACAAAGCAACTGGCGATAGTATTCGTTTAAACGGAAAAATAAAAATTGTTTTTGAGAAAAATAAGTTCAGCGCAAGGGAACTTAAAACTGCACAAATTTTCGAGTCGGCTATAAACTCAAATACTTCAAACAAAAAAAGCAATATTGAAGTTTTATTCATTGCTAAAAATCCAACTGAATCTTTAAAAAAAGAAGCGTATAAAATTATAATTACTCCAAAAAAGATTACTGTTACCGGAAGTGAAGAAGGATTATTTTATGCAGTTCAGAGTTTATTGCAGCTTTTACCTAATAAACCCAAAAGTCAGGAAATAAAATTGCCTTGCCTAACCATCGAAGACGAGCCCAGATACAGCTATCGCGGGCTTCACCTCGATGTTTGCCGTCATTTTTTCTCTGTTGAAGTTATAAAAGATTTTATCGCACAAATGTCCAGTTATAAATTAAACAACTTTCACTGGCACTTAACTGATGATCAGGGTTGGAGAATTGAGATCAAAAAATATCCAAAATTAACTGAAATCGGATCAAAAAGAGCACAGACTTTAGTGGGGAATAAATTCGAAAGATCGCCTTATTTTTTTGATGGAAATCCTTACGGAGGCTTTTATACGCAGCAAGAAATCAAAGACGTTGTAAAATTTGCCGAAGATCATTATGTAAATATTATTCCTGAAATCGAAATGCCGGGTCACGCAACGGCAGCGGTCACCGCTTACCCAAATTTATCTTGTTTTCCGGATCGACCTTATAAAGTCGTAGAATACTGGGGTGTTTTTGATGATATTTTCTGCGCCGGAAAAGAGGAAACCTTTACTTTTTTAGAAGATGTACTGACCGAAGTTATGGCATTATTCCCTAGTAAATACATTCATATTGGCGGAGACGAATGCCCGAAAACAAGATGGAAAGAATGCCCGAATTGCCAAAAACGAATCAAAGATTTAGGTTTAAAAGATGAACACGAATTACAAAGCTACCTCACTACCCGAATAGAAAAATTTCTAAATACGAACGGAAGACAAATTTTAGGCTGGGATGAAATGCTCGAAGGCGGATTGGCACCAAACGCCGCTGTAATGTCATGGCGAGGTGAGTCTGGTGGAATTGCCGCTGCAAAACAAAAGCATAACGTAATCATGAATCCGGAACAAGTGCTTTATCTGGATTATAACCAAGGCTATTCGCCGAACGAACCTTTAACAATCGGAAGATTAACCACAGTCGAGAAAATGTACAACTACAATCCAACTCCTGTGGATAGTTTAACGGTTGAAGAACAAAAATATATCATAGGTGTACAATCTAATCTTTGGTCAGAATATCTCACAAGTCCGGCCAAACTAAATTATATGATTTATCCACGCGTATTTGCTTTAGCAGAAATCGCCTGGACTGAACCTCAAAATAAAAATTACAATCATTTTATTCTGAATCAATTACCTTATCATTTAGAAAAACTGGAAGCACAAAAACGATTGTACAAGGTTCCTGCCCCTTTTGGCTCGGAAGAAACCGCATTAATCGCGTCAAAATATGTTTTAGATTTAAAACCAACGATCAAAAATGGGCAAATTTTTTACACTATTGATGGATATAATCCAGATGAAACTGCGGAACTTTATACCAGACCTGTAACGATAAATATTCCGAAAGGAGAATTCAGAATCATTAAAACCGTTCAGATTAGTCCAGGCGGCAGAAGAAGTTCCATCAATAAAATATTGGTTCGAAACCCGGAATTAAAACCGGCTTTAGCCATAAAACCAACTAAAAAAGGCTTAAAATTCGAATATTTTACCGGAACATTATTTCAGCAAACACAAGATTTAGAATTGGCAAAACCTGTAAATTCTGGTATTTTTGAAGGTGCGATAAGCAGTGAAAAATGGAAAACGAAAACAGAGCGTTATATCGGCTTAAAATTCGATGGATACCTCTATATTCCTGAAACGGCAAATTATACAATTTCGACGCTTTCAGACGACGGATCGAAGCTATTTATAGATGATGAATTAGTTGTTAATAACGACGGAATTCATTGGCTCAACGAAGCATATGGAGCAGTAAAACTCGAAAAAGGTTTTCATAAAATCAACATCAGTTATTTTGATCAGATTGGAGGAACTACTTTAACGTGTTTCATTCAGCAGGAAGGAAAAGAAAAACAGGAAATAAGCGCTTCGCAATTGTATTACGAATAAGACATAAAAAAAAGGATCAGCTAATAACTGATCCTTTTTTTTATTTAAAACTAAAAGTGCTTTTAGATTACCCTTTTAAACTTGCTGATAAATACTCACGGTTCATACGTGCAATATTTTCAAGAGAAATTCCTTTAGGACATTCTACTTCACAAGCTCCAGTATTTGTACAGTTACCAAAACCTTCAAGATCCATGTGGTGTACCATGTTTAAGACACGATCAACAGCTTCTACTTTACCTTGAGGCAACAAAGCAAATTGAGATACTTTTGCAGCAACGAATAACATTGCCGATGAGTTTTTACAAGTTGCAACACAAGCTCCACAACCAATACAAGCTGCAGCATCAAATGATTTATCTGCATCGTGTTTGTTAATCGGAATGGTGTTGGCATCAATTGTATTTCCTGAAGTATTTACCGAGATAAATCCTCCTGCATGCTGAATTCTGTCAAAAGAACTTCTGTCAACCACTAAATCTTTAATTACAGGGAAAGCTTTTGCTCTAAATGGCTCGATAAAAATTGTATCACCATCTTTAAACATACGCATGTGTAACTGACAAGTTGTAACTCCTCTGTCCGGTCCGTGTGCTTCTCCGTTGATAAACAAAGAACACATTCCGCAAATTCCTTCGCGACAATCGTGGTCAAATGCTACTGGCTCTTCTCCTTTGTTGATTAATTGCTCGTTAAGAACGTCAAGCATTTCAAGGAAAGACATATCTGGTTCGATTCCGTCGATTGGGTAATCAACGATTCCTCCTTTATCCTGGGCGTTTTTTTGACGCCATATTTTTAATGTAAGTTTCATAATTATGTTATGGGTTATAAGTTAAGAGTTAAACGTCATAGGGTTACTATTCCATTTTTGTCCTAGCTAAATAATTTATATATCCATTTAATATTGCTTTGGTTCTTTCGAACCTTTCTCTAAATTTTTGTAACAAATCTTCTTCAATATAATTCTCATCTATTGCTGTTATCACCTGATTTAAAGATTCAGTTAATGAACCTCGGGCAATTCTGCAGAATTGAATATTTTCTTGATAATGATATCTTCCAAAACCTTCGGCAATATTATCACTAACAGATCTAGAAGATCGTTTAAGCTGACTAGTTAAGGCATATTTTTCGTCAATTGGAAATTTCGGAAGAATATTTTGAGAAACAAAGATTCTTAATTCTCGTGCGGCTTTCCAACACTCTAAATCTTCGAACGACTTTAAACTCATAACCCTTAACTCTTAACTTTTTATTTATAACTTCTTTGAACTAATTTAATGTTTTCGTAAACCAGAGGTTCTTTGTGTAATACTGCATCACTTGGTTTTCCTTTGTATTCCCAAGCTGCAACGTATGCAAAGTTTTCGTCATCACGAAGTGCTTCTCCTTCTTCTGTTTGGTATTCTTCACGGAAGTGACCTCCACAAGATTCATTACGGTGCAATGCATCTTTTGCGAACAATTCTCCTAACTCTAAGAAATCGGCAACACGTGTCGCTTTCTCTAATTCCTGATTAAATTCGTTAGCGCTTCCAGGAACTTTTACATCTTTATAAAACTCTTCACGTAAAGCGGCAATTTCTTCGATAGCTTCAGCTAAACCTTTAGCATTACGAGCCATACCTACTTTATCCCACATGATTTTTCCTAATTTCTTGTGGAAATAATCTACAGAATGAGTTCCTTTATTATTGATAAATCTGTCGATTTGATCTTTTACTTCTTTTTCTGCTGCTACGAATTCCGGTAAATCTGTCGAAATTGGTCCCATTTTAATATCCGGAGCCAAATAATCTCCAATAGTATATGGTAACACAAAATATCCATCAGCTAAACCTTGCATCAAAGCAGAAGCTCCAAGTCTGTTTGCTCCGTGATCAGAGAAGTTAGATTCTCCAATTGAGAAACATCCCGGAATTGTAGTCATTAAGTTATAATCAACCCAAGTTCCACCCATTGTGTAGTGAACTGCAGGATAAATCATCATTGGTGTTGTATAAGGATCTTCATCGACGATTTTGTAATACATCTGGAATAAGTTTCCGTATTTACTTTTCACGATTTCAGCTCCTAATTTAGTTACCAAAGCAGCATCGTTTGCATCTAAACCTTTAACGAAAGCTTCTTCAGTTCCGTAACGTTTAATCGCTGCAGCAAAATCTAAGTAAACAGCTTCTCCGGTTTTGTTAACACCAAAACCAGCATCACATCTTTCTTTTGCAGCACGAGATGCTACGTCACGAGGTACTAAGTTACCAAAAGCAGGATATCTTCTTTCTAAGAAATAGTCTCTCTCAGCTTCAGATAAATCAGTTGCTTTTTTCTTTCCTTCACGGATTGCTTTAGCATCTTCTAATTTTGCAGGAACCCAAATACGACCGTCATTACGCAAAGATTCAGACATCAAAGTCAGTTTTGACTGGTGATCTCCTGAAACCGGAATACATGTTGGGTGAATTTGTGTGTAACAAGGATTTGCGAAAAATGCTCCTTTTTTATGAATTTTCCAGGCTGCTGTTGCGTTACTTCCCATAGCATTTGTTGATAAGAAAAATACGTTTCCGTATCCTCCTGAACCAACTACTACTGCGTGAGCAGAATGTCTTTCTATTTCTCCTGTGATTAAGTTACGAGCGATAATACCTCTCGCTTTTCCGTTTACGATAACAATGTCAAGCATTTCGTGACGGTTGTACATTTTTATTTTTCCACGACCAATCTGACGGTTCATTGCAGAATAAGCTCCTAACAATAATTGTTGTCCGGTTTGTCCTTGTGCGTAAAAAGTACGGGAAACTAAAGTTCCTCCAAAAGAACGGTTATCTAATAATCCGCCATATTCACGAGCCAATGGAACTCCCTGAGCCACACACTGGTCAATAATATTAGCCGAAACTTCAGCCAAACGGTGAACGTTTGCCTCACGTGCACGGTAGTCACCTCCTTTTACAGTATCATAAAATAATCTGTAAACTGAGTCACCGTCACCTTTATAATTTTTTGCCGCATTGATACCACCTTGTGCAGCGATAGAGTGCGCACGACGAGGCGAATCCTGAAAACAGAATGCTTTTACGTTATATCCCTGCTCAGCCAAAGTAGCCGCAGCTGAACCTCCAGCCAAACCTGTACCAACAATAATAATATCTAAATTACGCTTGTTTGCAGGGTTCACTAAATTAATATGATCTTTATAATCTGTCCATTTGTCCGATATAGGGCCGTGTGGAATTTTTGAATCTAATGCCATTATAATTTATATTAATTATTGTTTGAAATGATGAAATAATGCGATAATTACGAAAAGTGCCGGTACAACAACTGCAAACCAATAACCCACTTTACTTAAAAATCTTGAATATTTATTGTGCATCCCCATTGATTGAAGAGATGAACCGAATCCGTGCCAAAGGTGAAATCCTAAAAGGATAAAAGACACGCAGTACAATGCTGTACGAACCGGACTATGAAATTTATGAACCAATTCTCCATAATACCTTGTAGCATCTGGCGCCGTACCTGCAATATATTTATAGGTAACTTCAGGAAACCAAAAATCATAGAAATGCAATCCTAAGAAAGCCAAAATAACTAAGCCAGAAATAATCATATTTCTTGAGCTCCATGAAGCATTTGCAGCTCCGTTGTATTTTGCATACGCAATTGGTCTTGCAGCGCTATTTTGAGCAGTCAATACGAATCCCATAACGAAATGGAAAATTACTCCGATTGCCAAAACGGGTTGCATTACATATTGAATCAGCGGATTGTATCCCATAAAGTGAGATGCTTCGTTAAAAACATTTTCACTAATAATAGAAATAAAATTTAAGGAAACATGCAGCGCTAAAAACGTGATTAAGAATATTCCCGAAAGAGCCATAGCCACTTTCTTTAAGATGGAAGCATTCAATAGTGCAGATTGTGCCATAATTGTTTAAGTAGTTTGTTTTAAAAAATTATACAAAAATAACTCAATTAACAAAGAACTACAACCATTTCGCTGTTATTTATAATGATTTTAAAATAGGTTACGCAATACGTATTTTTAATTACAAACAATATTGTATCCCAAATTATTTCATTATAAAAATTAACAAAAGCGTTATTTAACCGAATTTTCAGCATAATAACGAGCTTTACTTTTTTGCAAAAGTTTATCATATTATTATTTTATGTAAACTTTTAATTTGTTTTCTTTAAAAGTGACTATAAAAAAAATTTTATACGAGTAAAAAATTGCCATTCCACAACATAATTTTACCTTTATAGGCTTAAAAATTAATAATGAAAACAGGAATTGACGCTATCTCTTTTGATGTAGCCAACATACATTTACCCATAAAAACGCTGGCAATTGCCAGAAATATAGAACCCGAAAAACTAGAAAAAGGCCTCGGATTAATCAAAATGACTTTGCCGGACGTTCATCAGGACGCAGTGGTTTTTGGAGCCAACGCTTTAACCAAACTAATTCTTGAAAACGAAATAAACTTAAACGAAATCAGCCGAATTTATGTTGGAACTGAAAGCGGAATCGACAGTTCTAAACCCATTAGCTCTTTCTTAATTACTTTAATGGAGCAAAAATTCGGAGAAGATTCTTTAGCCGAATGCGACGTAGTCGATTTTACGTTTGCTTGTATTGGCGGTGTTGATGCTTTGCAAAACTGCATTGACTATGTAAAATTAAATCCAGATAAAAAGGCAATTGTAGTTACAACAGATTTTGCCAAATACGATTTAAATTCTACTGGTGAATATACGCAAGGTGCCGGAGCTTTGGCAATGCTAGTCACTTCAAACCCTAGAATTATTGCTTTTGATGACAATTGGGCAACGAGTACAAAAGGGGTTTTCGATTTTTTCAAACCTTACAGAACTATCTCAAAAGAAGCGATTATACAAACCGACAATAACGATCCGTGGTTTGACAATTTAGAAACCGAAATTGAAATCCATAAAGATCAGCCGGTTTTTGATGGGCAATATTCGAATCAATGTTATATGGATCGTACGAGATCTGCTTACTTCTCGTTCAAAAAACTAAAAAATACTACCGAAACTTTATACAATTCCTGGAACAGCATCATCATGCATCTTCCGTATTCTTTTCAAGGCAGAAGAATGTTATCTGAAATTTATGCTTTAGATCACGCTGATAAAATCATTCCAGAGAATATCGAACCTTCAGATTATCAAACCAAGATTAAAGAGGTTGCAAAATCTGATGAATACAAAAAGTTTGTAACCGAGAAATTACAACCAGCAGAATTGGCTTCTTCATTAATTGGAAATCTGTACACAGGTTCCATTTTCATGGGATTATTATCGACTTTGGCTCATTATTATGATACAAAAACAGAAGTTGCCGGAACTACATTCGGATTTCTGGCTTACGGAAGTGGCTCTAAATCGAAAGTTTTTGAAGGAACAATCCAACCGGAATGGCAATCGGCTTTAGCCAACGTCAAACTTTTTGAGAATTTAGAAGAAAGTACCGAAATTGGTTTTGACACTTATGAAAGTCTTCACAAAAAAGAACAAAAACAAAGCATCAGAACTCCTAAAAACGAATGGGTTTTAGATAGAATCGAAAAAGAAATTCCTGTTTTAATTGGGGCGAGATATTATAAATGGGTGGATTAATTAAATTCCAATTTTTTTTAATTCCCAATTCCAATTAAAACCGAAGCATTTCTACTTCGGTTTTTTTTATTAAGCACAATATTGTCCGTGCGAGGAACCAAGCAATCACAACAATAAAAGTAACCAATATTAAGTACAAAGCGAGATTGCTTCGTTCCTCGCAAGGACTTTGCAACTGTTTGTGTTTAATTATTTATAAATCGTAAACTTATTATGCGTTAAGCCAAAACCTAGATTTTCATAAATTAATACATTTTCTACCCGTCTTTTATTTGTTGTAACTTCTATACTTTTAAGGTTATTTTGATCAGCATAATTCATTATTTTTTCGATCAATTGTTTGCCAACGCCTTGACCGCGATATTTTTGATGAATAAAAAACTCCTGAATTTCGCCCACTAATCCGCAATGATGCAAGAGGTTTTGCGTATGAAAACTAATAAAACCTACACCTTCATTCTGGTTTTCTGCGAGTAAATATAAATTCTTTGGGTTTGAAATATTTTCATTGAAAATTTTCCTGAAAATTTCAAAATCTAAAACTTCACTTTCGAGTTCACAAATTGATTGGTAAACAAAATCTAAGTCTTGTTGTTCTACTTTTCTAATTTCTGCTTTTGTTTTCATAATATCTTTAAAAATACTCATTCAACCCCAATCGCTCAAATTTAACCTTGTATTTCTGAACGTAATTATTCCATTTTGGTTTATGAGTTTCATTATTATAAATTGCTGCCGCATAATCGACAACTTCTTTACTAAAATGATTTCCAAAAACAGCATCAAGATTCTCAATTCCGGAATCTATTACGCGTTTTAAGATCGATAATTTATCTTTTCCGTTTTCTTTGCAAGCCTTATCGAGCCATAATCCTTTACCAATTTTCACATATTCTTCAAGTAAACTATCAGTAATAAATTCAGGTGGCACATCATTGATGTTGGGTTCGTGTTTGCCATTTTTGAATGTCGTTAAAATCAATTCTTCAGAATAAAATTCAACCGGAATAAGCGAAATCAATGTTCCGCTTTTGGCCGCTTTAAAACAAAGTTCTTTTGTTATAAACTGATCCGGAATTTTCTGAATCGCAAAACCATCTTTAGTTACCAATTTTTCGCAAAGTTCGGGCGTAATAAATTCCTGAGAAACATATGGCAATGCGTGAAATGTAATATTCAATGCCAACTCACACAATTCTAAAGTTTTATATTGAGGCGGAACCAATTTTAAATCTCTATAATTTGACTTTACCCTATTTTGCCAATATTCATACGTTTTTGCAGGCAGATTATTTCGTTTTAAAACCCATTCTCCATTTTCTAATTCGCGCTTTAATTCTTCAAAAGTTTCTATTAAAGGATTATCAAGATGTTTACGCAATTCAGTCGAGATCACATTTTCATCTAAGTCATCATCGTATTCGCAATCATTTTTTGGATCGAAATCATTTGCTCTGTCATTATAATAAAACAAATCATTTTTTCGCTCTGCAAATGTGGTATAATGATCTTCGACTATAAAAACAGGAGCTTCGATAACGCCTGAACATTTAAAATTTCCATGATTGTACGAGGTCATTACCACTTCTTTGGCTTTTACATTTCCTATAATCTCTGCATAAGAACCGCCTAATAATAAACTCTGGCAATCGACATTCCCGTTTATAAAAACATAAGGTCCGTAATCGCCTTCGGCATTTATAATGGCTCCGCTTGTGGAGAAATTTCCGTTTATTAAAATCCCTTCAATTCTTATTTCTTCGATTTCTTTTAATGAAAAGTTTAATAGTTTCGAAAGCCATTTTTTCTCTTTATCCTCATAAAGATCCAGATAGAAGTTACCTTTAAAATTTATATCTTCGTTCGCAACCAAAAAGAAATCCTGATCGTTCCATTCTTCAAAATAATCAAACCCTTCGTGATCGATTAGAAATGGATATTGCGATTTTACTTCTTTTATTGTTACTAGATTAAAGTTTGGATGCTGCATTTTTATTTTTTATTAGAAACTGTGTCGTTTTTTCTGCCACAGATTAAAAGGATTTTAAGATTTCTTCATTCTGAAAAAAAATTATAACTACACATTAATTAATTTTCAATTCCATTATTGGCAAATATCGATCTTTAATAGACGTTTCGATTTGACCCACTTTCAAAAATCCGAATTTTGTATAAAAACTCTCAGCCTTAGGTTCTGAATTTAGAACTACTTTTTGAACTTTCTCATCTTTTATACGAACAAGAAAATCATTCATTAATATTTTCCCGAATCCTTTCCCTATAAATTCAGGCAAAACAAATAAATTATCCAGTTTTATAGTAAATTCACTTTCGTGAAAGAAAGAATAATAGCCCACAATCTCATTATCAATCCTTAAATTAAAAACTGTATTTGTCTCGATATATTCTTCTGAAACCGTTAAAAATGGAGACCAAATTTCTATTTGCTCTGCAGAATATCCCCAATATGCTTTTGATTTTTTGGTGATTGCTGTAAGGGTTTCGTGGTCGTCAATACTGGCTTTTTCTATATTCATTTTTAATTATACTATCTCAAGTTAAAAGTAGAGTTTTTATTACTATTCTTTATAATTTCTTTAAACTTCTTACTAAACCGAGATTCGTGTGAGGACTAGAGGCGGTATCCTTTTATGAAGTGGAACGGAATAAAAGATATAGCCGAATCCCGATAGCTATCGGGACGACCCGCAGGGACACGAATTGGGATTCCAAGAATCTAAGTTGCTAAGATTTCCTCAAACTTCGTTGAGGTGACAAGATTGCAAAAAAATTTGTGTCTTAGAGCCTTCGTAGCAAAACCCAAAACAAATAAGAAAACTTTAATAAATCAATTATACGCCACTTCTGCAAAAATCACTATTTTTGAAATTCGAAGTTCAAAACTCACATTATTATGAAATATCATCAAATAAACAGCGCTCTTTTTGTAAAAAATCGCAAAAAATTCACGGCAGAAATGAAACCTAACAGTGTTGCCGTTTTTAACTCAAACGACATTTATCCGGTTAGTGCTGATAGTACTTTGCCATTTGCCCAACACAGGGATATTTTTTATCTAAGTGGTGTCGATCAGGAAGAAAGTATTTTGCTTTTGTTTCCGGATGCGCCTTATGAAAACCAAAAAGAGATTCTTTTTCTAAAAGAAACCAACGATCATATCGCGGTTTGGGAAGGTGAAAAGCTAAGTAAAGAACGTGCTTTTCAGGTTTCAGGAATCAGAACGGTTTATTGGCTGCAGGATTTTCATAAAGTTTTGAACGAAATGATGACGTACGCTGATACGATGTACATTAATACCAACGAACATTACCGCGCTACTGTTGAAACAGAAACTCGCGAAGCCCGTTTTGTAAAATGGTGGAAAGAGCGTTATCCTGCACACAACGTAGCGAAAAGCAACCCGATTTTGCAACGCATTCGTTCTGTAAAAGAAAGCGAAGAAATCGATTTGATTCAGCAAGCTTGTGATATTACTGAGAAAGGTTTCCGTAGATTATTGTCATTTGTAAAACCAAATGTTACTGAATATGAAATCGAAGCCGAATTGATTCACGAATTTGTTCGTAACCGTTCTAAAGGTTTTGCTTATACGCCAATTATTGCTTCGGGAAATAATGCGAATGTTTTACACTATATCGAGAACAATCAGCAATGCAAAGCCGGAGATTTGATTTTACTGGATGTTGCTGCTGAATATGCGAATTATTCAAGCGATATGACAAGAACGATTCCGGTTTCGGGAAAATTCTCAGATCGTCAGAAAGCGGTTTATAATGCTGTTTTGAAAGTAAAAAACGAAGCTACAAAAATGCTGACTCCGGGAACACTTTGGAAACAATATCATATTGAAGTGGGTAAAGTAATGACATCAGAATTGCTTGGTTTAGGTTTACTGGATAAAGCCGATGTTCAGAACGAAAATCCGGAATGGCCAGCTTACAAAAAGTATTTCATGCACGGAACGTCTCACCATATGGGACTTGACACGCACGATTACGGCTTGCTTCACGAACCTATGAAAGCCAACATGGTTTTTACTGTTGAACCGGGGATTTATATTCCAGGCGAAAAATTCGGGATTCGTTTAGAAGATAACGTTGTGGTTCAGGAAAAAGGAGAACCTTTTAACCTAATGCGCAACATTCCGATCGAAGTAGATGAAATCGAAAGTTTGATGAATTCTTAAATCATGATAAAAAACAAAGCCCTTAATAAATATTAAGGGCTTTGTTTTTTATCATAAATGGATATTTATCCGATTTTTGAAATCTGAACATCCAATTGAAATTTTCCGTCAGCTTCGTTTCCGTTAATCAGTTCAAAAAGCTCTAAAGCTCTTCGTGCATTTTTCTCTTCTTCTCTTTGCTCAGCTACATACCACATCATAAAATCTTCTGTAGCGTAATCATTCTCAGCTCTACATTTTGCAATTACTTTATTAATAGCCTGAGTAACTGCAATTTCGTTTTGCAAAGCAATTTCAAATACTTCTCTAAAAGAAGCAAATTCCTGCTGTACTTCCGGAACAGATGGCGTAACCGCAATCCCTCCCATATCTGTAATATATTTGAAAATTTTTAGAAAATGCTCTCTTTCTTCTTCGGCTTGCTTGTACAAATAAGATGCTGTATTTGCATAACCATTTCTATCTAACCATGCAGCCATAGCTAAATATTTATTAGAAGCGTCACTTTCTATTTTTGCCTGTAAGTTCAATATATTTTCTATTCCTTCAACTAATGAAGTACTTGTTCTTAGTAAATCTTTCATAATCTTTGTTTTTATCTATGTAAAATTACAAAAATTATAGAAGGCAGCTCTAAACGCCTTAAAATTTGGATTTAATCTAAGTAAGAATCTAAATAAGCTCTACATTGACAGTATTGCAAAGCAAAGAATGTAAAGTGAGGGTAAATTTTGTTCCGTTTAATAAATCTCTTAACTGAACTATTTCGCAGATAGTAAGATTTCTGGAAAAATTTCTTTTAGTAGTTTCAATCAACTGCGCATCTGACTGATCAGATAAGTCATAAAGCATATTGAGAATGTCAACGCTATTAACCTTTCTTTGAAAAATCAAAAAATCATGAATTTTATAACTTGACACCGTATCAACAAAATTGATGATTACACTATTGGTCAAATCACATTGATAACTGTATCCTTTTTCGGTTTCAAATAATACTTTGGTGGTCAAATCACTAACTAATGCCATTCTGATAAAATATAATAACGATGCAAAAATATAGAATTTAAAGCAATAAAAAACATAATTAAGACTAATTTAAAATAACAAAATCATTTAATGTTCTTAAAAACAGTTCAAGTGACCGTATTTTTTTGAACCATGTAAGTGATATAAGTTCATTTAAATAATAATCTTTGTTTTTTTTTTAACTCACATAAGTTTATATGCTTTGAATATTTATCATAAAAGTGATCCGAATAACTTTTTTTTTTAAAACTAAAATGAACTTACATTACTTACATGGTTTAAACATTTAGCGTAAAGTTGAACTCGATAACTACTTTTTTTAACTCAAATGAAGTTATATACCTCATATAGTTTAGGCTTTATTATCTTTGTACTTTAAACTTAAAACACTATTTTGAAAACTCTATTATATAAAAATACCAGGATTTCTTATTCTGATTCAGGCGAAGGCGATGCAATTGTTTTGCTGCACGGATTTTTAGAAAATAAAAAAATGTGGAAAGACTATGTTGCATTTTTCTCTGAAAAGCACCGTATTATAACCATTGATTTATTAGGTCACGGCCAATCTGATCCTTTAGGATATGTACATTCTATGGAAGAAAATGCCAATGTTGTACAGGAAGTTTTAAAACATTTAAAAATTGAAAAAGCGACAATTGTAGGACATTCTATGGGCGGCTATATTGGCCTGGCTTTCGCCGAATTATTCCCGAAGAATATCAACAAGCTGGTTTTACTAAATTCTACCTCTAAAGCAGATAACCACGAGAAAAAAATAAATCGAAATCGCGCCATAAAAGCAGTAAAACAAAATTATGTGAACTTTGTAAATCTTGCTATTGGCAATTTATTTAGCGAAAACAACAGAACCAGACTGGCTAAAGAAATAGAAGAAGCAAAAACAGAAGCTTTAAAAACCCCTTTGCAAGGAATCGTAGCCTCTCTCGAAGGAATGAAAATACGAAAAGACAGAGCATCTCTCCTGCACAAAAATTTATTTCCGGTTTTATTGATTTTAGGAAAAAAAGATCCGGTTTTAAACTACGAAGAAAGTATTACGCAAATAGAAAACACAACCGCAAAACTGATTTCTTTTGAAGATGGCCATATGAGCCAGATCGAAAATAAAGAAGAATTAAAAAGCGTATTACTGGATTTTTTCGAATAATCCCAATTGATTTTTAAAAACCAAAAAAGGCTGCTCAAATTTCTGAACAGCCTTTTTCTCATTATTGGGGGCAAAATTATAATTTTGTAATAATGTCTTTTTTGAATTTAGCCAAAGTCGCTCTCGTTAATCCAAGATTCGCCTTTGTTGAGTCAACAGCTAGATAAATAAAATATTTACCATCTTCAGATACATCTATAATATGTATTTGATCTGTTAGCGTAATTAAAATATCACTGATTTTTTGATCTAATCCTAAAGCTTTAATAGCACTTAATTTTGCTTTTACAACTTCTAAATTATAAGCAGATGCTAATTCCGGGTCAAAATTTGGATTTAAAGAAAGTGAAGAGTAAGACATTCCGGTTTCAACTTCAGTTACTGAAACAGCAATAAATCCGTTGATATTCTCCTTTAAATCATTTTGAAAATTCTGTAAAAAATCTGACATGTTTTAATTGTATTTAAATTAATTATTGAAAACGGTATCCATTTTGCGCAGCAAAAGTCCCATTTTACTTATATCTTTAGAAAGCAACGCAACACAGTTATCGTATTCATCTTTATTGGCCACGACAATACCCTCTTTATTTTTAATCATGACTTGTTTAAGATCTCCGTTATTAACATCTTCAGACATCTCTAAACACATCTTTAATATCATTCCGATCATTGCTGCTACATTTCCGTCATACTCTAAATTAACCGATTCCAGCAAAATGCCATCTATATTAAAACTTAGTCCGGACTCAGCTCCTGTTTCTTCTACAAGTGTGTTTAAATCAATCATATTTTTGTTATATCATTTTTAAGAAGGCTCAAAGATATTTTAATAAATAGAATTGTCCGATAAACACTTGTTAAAAAAAAGGCACACGTAACCATTTGAAACACTTTTATTTATCTAATAGTGTTTCTTAATTTTTAAAATAAAATTTCTAAAAAAGCGTAATAAAAAAAGAAGATTTATTGAAAAACACAAGATTCTGATTCAGATCTCTTAATTATCACCCCAGGACACAGAACAAATTTCGTTTAGCAGAAGTTTTTCATAGCTTTGCAAAAAAATAACTGCAATGAAAACTGTTGACGAAGTACGTTTTGACTTAAATGTAAAATTGATTAAATTTAGAAGATTTCGTTTTGAAAACGGAAGTATAAATAACCCCAATTTGCAAGAGCGCGCAAAAAAAGGTTTTTTCAAAAAAATATTTAGTTAAAAAAAATACTTATAAAAAAGCTGAACTATTAAGATATCCTTTATCGACAAGTTCAGCTTTGTCTTTGATATAGTGAGTCTTGCCATCCTTAAGCAAGATTATTTGAGTTGAAATCCTGATTACATTCTCGTAATTATGATCTGTAATTACGATTCCTTTATTATAAGAATTTACTTTAATCAATTCATTGACTATCTCTGCCATTATTGGCGACAATCCGTTATACGGTTCATCCAGCAAAACAAACTTCGAAGAATTAGACAATACTATTTTTATTTCGAGATATCGCAATTCTCCACTAGACAAGTGACTTATTTTTTTATTCAAAATCGACTGAATAAATCCATCTTCATAGAAAAACTTTATTTTTTGTTTATCGATCGATAACGCGATAGCCTTTTTTACCGATAAATGGTTCGGGATGAATTGCTCTTGCGACAAATAACTAATATCATTCGACAAATTATTTTCGTTGTTTTTTGAAACAGAATCAATACGAATACACTTATTTGGCACTCCTACTATTCCAAAAATAATTTTTAATAATGTCGATTTCCCAGAGCCATTTCTTCCTAATAAACCGATTATTTGCGTGGTTTCACATTTTAGGTAAACATCAGAAAGAATTACCCTTTCATTATATTTCTTCTGAATTCCGTCAACTTCTAAAATATGCTTTTTCAAAATATTTTTTTTATTAAAAAAGTGATTAAACCAATAAAAAGAGCCGTACAGCAAGTCAAAAGATAACCACCAATTATAAGCTGTATTTTCGAAATTCCGTTGTTGGAATAAAACAGGTAATCGCTTTTACGGTATAATTCTTTGAAACCAATGCTCATCAAAAAACCAAAACTTAAAAATAGCATAAAGAAGTAATCAAAACCTACTAATAGAACAGCAATAGCACAAAAACTTAAGTTAATAACTAAACTAGTTTTAAAAAAATCGAAAATGTTGTTTAACTTCCTGATAACTTAATTTATTTTTTCCTCAAAAGGAATATTAACATTAAAGATTTCACTTAATAATAAAACAATTTCTTCCAGATAATGATTTAAGATCTCTTTTGAAACTACCATATCCAATTCTTTTTCTTCCTTAAACCCAAAAGGAAGAAAACCGGATTTTAGGTTTTTAAAAGAAATAATCCCCACTTCAATTGGCAGACCTGCAGCTTCGTTCTCAAACATAAACGCATAAGCCAAAACCTGAATAATTTTATCGTTTTTAAGATCTTGTGTTAATCCGTTCCATGATTTGAGCACTACATTTGTTTTTTCAACTTTTCCGGTCTTATAATCGATGATTCTTATTTTTCCGTTACGTATTTCAATTCTATCGACATTTCCTTTAATTAGCACCGGAAACGGCAAATTCTGATGATTCAGTTCGCGTTCGTATGTTTTTTCCAGAGCAATTATTTTAACAGCATCTCCGTTTTTGATTGATTCTAATTCCAATTTTAAGAAATTAGAAACGTTTCGTTTTGCCACTTCAAAAGCCAGAAGATTTCGTCCTTTTTTAATTTCGCCTTCTTTATAAACCACTTTAAATTGTCGAAGAACTTCATCATCCAATAATTTGAAACAATTTTCAATATCAGTTTCCGAAATAAATCTGCCCACAAAAGGATCATACAAAGCCTTTAAAGTTTCATGAATGATAGTTCCTAACGTGTTTAATGCTATATTTTCTTCTACTTCTTCTACTTCACGAATACGAAGTATCTTTTGAAAATAAAACTCAATTGGATTTCGAATATAACTCGTCAATGCCGAAGGAGAAAAACCAGCAGTAGCTATTTCTTTAAGACGTTCCATCACTGCCTCAGATTTTGGAACTACCATCGGCTGATAGGCTGATGTTGGCAAAACCGGATTATAAATATCAAAAGTCAAATTGTGTTTAGATTGCTTTTCTACCTCAAGCTGCGTGATAAAACGGCTTCGTTCTCCTGCATCCAGTCCGTCGTTTTCTGTATTATAAATCAAATAAATATTTTTTGCCCTTTGCAGTAAATGATAAAAGTGATAAGTATAAATCGCATCTTTTTCTTTAAAAGTAGGCAGCCCAAGTTCTCTTTTTACATCATAAGGAATAAATGAATTCTGCGACTTTCCTGCAGGAAACTTTCCCTCGTTCATCGAGGTAACAATTACAGTATCAAAATCCAGTACACGGCTTTCAAGAACTCCCATAATCTGCAATCCATGCAAAGGTTCTCCTTCAAATGAAACTTCGGCCACATCTATGATTTGCTTATAAATAGCATGCAAAGTATCGATATTGTCAATATGGCTGTGTTGAGTGTAATAATTGATTAGCTTATTAATGACTTTAAAAACAGAAAAGACAAAGGCTTTTGCAATTTTCTCTTCTTCATTGTCGTTATTAAAGTTTTCTTTTATTAAAAGTAAAAGTGCTGATACATTTTCAAGAACAGCAATCGATCCGTTTTCCCATTTTTGAAACAACAATTGAAACAATTGCGACGGATAAGAATTAAGCTCAATAATACGGCTATGAGTAATAAAAGTATAATTATTTTCTTTGATGATCCGGACTAAATTACCCGCATTAGCATAAGGCTCAACCAATGGGTGAGTCAAAATATCAAGTACATCTTTATAATAAAAAACATAACTTTCCCCTTTTCGGGAAAGCGCATTGGTATGCATTTTAAATAATTTTGCAATCAATATTTGAGAAGGATTATTTTTTCCCGAATACCCCATTGTAATATTCAGACTTCCAACAGAAGAAGGCAGTGAATACAAAACAGGCATTAATAAATTCTCCTCACCAAGTACAATAGCAACTTTATCAAGTGATGTTTCCGGGTTTTCATTGATGATATTTTCGACAATACTTCCGGTTAATTTGGCCTGGCCAATAGTTTTAGGAGTTCCTATTACCTGAATATTTTTTGACTGAGAAAAATCATCTACAATCCATTCAAAAATATTTGATTTATAATGTTTCCAGTTTTCTTTAAATCGACGAACAAAAAGCCCCGCATCATGATACGGATCATTTAGGAAAGTCTGATCGACATCCCAATAAATTTTAGCCTGATCCAGCGCCAAAAGATGCTGTACAATTTTTTCCTCGGCCGCGTTTAAAGCATTAAAGCCAGCGAAAATAAAAGTTCTGTTTGAAATGGTATTCGAAAAGTGATTGAGATTATTTACGGCTTCTCTATAAATCAATCCCTGATATCCAATTGATTTATTTAATAAATGATTGTAGAGCGAATCATAATACAAAGGCAATAATTTCCAGAAATCAATATAATTTTCAAGAAGTTTTGTTTTATTCTCGACTTCAATTCCCCATTTTTTAATATCCTCTATATCTTTCAGATAAGACAAAACATGAACCGGATCTAATAAGTAACGATCAATTTCATTAAAATCCTGCAAAAGTGTCTTGGCCCAATTGGCAAATAATTCAAATGATTGCTGGTTTTGCTTTTCTGTTACAGAAAGATACACTTCGTAAAACTCAAACAAGAGCTCAATTGAATCTATAGATCTTATCGAGGCAACATCCTGCACAAAATCTTCGATACTAATAATTTCAGGAGAAAGAATTGTATTTTTCGTTTCATTTTTCAAGGCTTCAATCAAAAAAACCTTCGCACGCTTGTTAGGCAAAACAATCGTAGTTTCAGTAAGTTTGGCCGAATAATCCTGAATTATAACTGCTGCTATTTTTCCGAGAAAAGAAGTATTTATCATTTGATAAAAATAAAAAAAGCCATTCAATTAAGAATGGCTTTTAGTATTTATTTAGAAAGTAAATTAGATTTTACCTTGGTATTTAGAACCAATGTGTCTAATTTCTGTTCTTCTGTTTTGTGCTTTACCTGCAGCAGTTTTATTACTTGCAACTGGTTGAGAAGATCCAAATCCTTTAGCTTCTAAGTTTTCTGGATTTACACCTCTTTGGATTAATGCATTCATTACAGCTTCAGCTCTATCTTTAGATAGTTTGTCGTTGATTTTTGCAGAACCTGTACTATCTGTGTGTCCTTCAATAGAGAATTTCGCGTTTGGATAGTTTTTAAGGATTTCTTTAATAGCATCTAATCTAGCTGGAGTTTCTTTATCTCCTGTTTTGAAAGTAGCTTTACCTGAGTTAAAGTAAACTGCTCTTGCCTGAACTTTAAGATCTTCTAAAGCTTCGTTAGTTACTTCAGGACAACCTCTGTTAGAAGCAGGACCGTAAACTGTAGGACAATCATCATCTTTATCAGCTACACCATCTTTGTCAGCGTCTAAGAAAGGACAACCACCATTTTCTTTAGGACCAGCAACTGTAGGACATTTGTCATCTTTGTCTGGAACACCATCTCCGTCAGTATCAGGACATCCGTTGAATTGTTTTAAACCAGCAACATCTGGACAAGCATCATCTTTATCAGCTACTCCGTCTCCGTCTCTATCAGGACATCCGTTTAATGCAGCTAAACCAAATTCAGTTGGACAAGCATCACTAGCGTCAACGATTCCGTCTCCGTCAGTATCAGGACATCCGTTGAATTGTTTTAAACCCGCAACATCTGGACAAGCATCATCTTTATCGTAGATTCCGTCTCCGTCAGTATCTTTACCTCCGAATTTGAAAACTAGACCAGCAGTGTGTTGAAAGTGAGATACTGCATCTGGAGTTCCAGAAGCATCTTGTCTATCGCCACTAACAGCCCATTTGTATCTTGTAGCAAGCTCAAGACCAATAGCGTCAGTAAACCAGAAAGTCAAACCAGCACCTGGATTAACTGTACCAAAACTGCTATCACCAAAGAAAGTATAACCTCCACCAACAGATAACGAAGGATCGATTACTTTAGATTTAATTAGCTCTTGAAAGCTATATTTAATAGTAGCATCAATTCCGTAATACATTAAATCACCAGGATTATAGACAGTATTACCTCTTGAATCAGTAGGACCAGCACTTGGTTGATTAAAAACAACAAATTTATCAATTTTGTTTACAGACCCTTGTAAACCAACAGAGAAACCACTACCTACATATCTAGACACACCAATGTAAGATAAAGAAGGAAGAATATTCCAGTTGTCTTTTACAGCGAATGGCTGAGAAAAGTGTTGATCGAAGAATCCACTTCCAGCACCAGAACTAGTCCTAGTGTCAACGGCATTAACTCCAAAAGAGATAGCCCATGGATTGTTACTGTCTTGTGCGTGAGAACTTAAACCCATCACCATCATCACAGCAACTAAAAGTTTGTTAAGATGTTTCATACTTAATTTTTTTTAATTACAATTTAGTTAATTACAAGCAAAAGTAACACCAAATTTTTTAAATACAAAATGAAATGTTAAAAAAAACCTACAAAAATTTGACCAAAGTGGGAATTATATAACTTTTAACATTTGTCCAACAACTGTAAAGGCTGCTATAGCTCTATCTAAGTGGTCTTTGGTATGCGCGGCAGATAACTGCACCCTAATTCTGGCTTTTTCTTTTGGCACTACAGGAAAGAAGAATCCTATTACATAAATGCCTTGTTTCAAAAGTTCGTTAGCCATTGTTTGTGATAATTTAGCATCATATAACATCACAGGAACTATTGCAGAATCTCCATCGATGATATCAAACCCGGCTTTTTTCATTCCTTCTTTAAAATAGTTCGTATTCCACTCTAATTTATCACGCAGAGTAGTATCTTTTTCTAATAATTCAAAAACCTTAATAGAAGCTCCAACAATAGCAGGTGCTAATGAATTTGAAAACAAATATGGTCTTGAACGCTGACGAAGTAATTCGATTATTTCTTTTTTAGCTGTTGTATAACCTCCCATTGCGCCACCAAGTGCTTTACCTAAAGTTCCGGTTATAATATCAACTCTGCCCATAACTCCTTTAGCTTCAAGAGTACCTTTACCTGTTGCACCTATAAATCCGGCAGCATGGCATTCATCGACCATAACCATTGCATCGTATTTATCTGCCAGGTCGCAAATTTTATCTAAAGGCGCCACAAGACCATCCATAGAGAAAACTCCATCAGTAACAATTAATTTAAAACGCGCTCCCGCTTCATTAGCTTTTATCAATTGCTGTTCTAAATCCTCCATATTACTGTTTTCATAACGGTACCGTGCTGCTTTACACAAACGAACTCCATCAATAATTGAAGCGTGATTGAGGCTATCTGAAATAATCGCATCGTTTTCTCCTAATAAAGGCTCAAAAACACCTCCATTTGCATCAAAAGCTGCGGCATAAAGAATCGTATCTTCTGTACCATAAAAATCAGCAATCTTTTTTTCTAATGTTTTATGAATATCCTGAGTTCCGCAAATAAAACGCACAGACGACATACCGAAACCGTGTGTATCCATAGCATCTTTTGCGGCTTGTACTACCTCTGGATGCGACGAAAGTCCCAAATAATTGTTGGCACAAAAATTCAACACCTCTTCTCCTGTCGAAATAGTAATTTCAGCATCTTGTGCAGAAGTTATAATTCGTTCTTTTTTAAAAATTCCGTTTTCTTCAATAGTCTGCAACTCACTTTGCAAATGTTCTTTTATTTTACCGTACATTTTTATTTATTTAAAACGTTAAAAATTAACAACTTATACCTGTTAAGGTGCAAATTCCTCTTTAACATCTGATTAATTTCTTCACAAATTTACTACATCGATTTCTGTTCCTATATACACCAAGGCCTTTTTTAACACTTTGTATCCTAAATCCTCAATAGCGTCCTGATATTCCTGAATTTGTTGCGCGTATTTAGAATTTATTGCCCCGGTTTTATAATCCAAAAGATATGCTTCATTATTTGATGCCAGAACAATACGATCCGGCTTCAAAATTCGCCCTTCTTTCTGAACTATAGTTTGCTCATTCAAAATCGTATATTTACCATCAAAACAAATACTTAGTTCGGGATGATTTACAATTTCGTGAAGCGATTTCAAAACCATCTCTACCTGCTCAATTGTCACTAATCCATTTTCAAGAGCTTTCGTAACTGCTAAATCAACATCTGACTTGTCTTTTACAAAAGCCAGAATTTCATGAATTATATTCCCGTAAGCAATTGCCTCCTGCTGATGCGTTCCCCACATCAAAGATTCTCGTTGCGCGATTTTGATATTCTTTGGATTTAAAACTTCGACAACAACAGGAATATTTTTTACCAAATCGGCTGATTCTCTAGATTTTGAAAGCCTTATTTTATCTCCAAATTCATATTCTAGCTTATCAGAATCAAAAACGCCTTTATTAATCAAATATTTAATAAAAAAAGATGCCATATTATTTGGAAACTCACCATCTTTTCTCTCTTTCAAAGACTGAGAAATAATATACAACTGCTCTTCTGCACGTGTTAGCGCCACATACAGAACATTAATATTATCCAGCAATTCTTCCTGCTTTTTTAAATTAAAAACAGCCGAAGCACTTTCGCCAAAACCTTCAACTGCACTGCTATTATCAATCAAGGCCTTTGGTACTCCTAAATCAGTATCTTCAGTATCAAGCCACAATTTATCTTTTGGCTTTCGATTATAATCCTCTTCAGCAAAAGGCATTATTACAACCGGAAATTCTAATCCTTTTGATTTATGAATCGTCATAATTCGAACCGCGTTATTTCCTTCAGGAGACGGAATACTAAATTTATGCGCATTTTTATCCCAATAATTAAGAAAATCCGCAATTCCGGCCTGATTTCTAATATCTCTCTCTAAAACAATATCCAGAAAAAACTGAACGTAAGCATTTCCTTCTGAAAGAGGAACAAATTTTGAAATGATAATTTCTACTGCTTCGTAAAGTGATTTTTTTCGAATATTCTCAAAAGAAAGCGAAACATCAAAAGTCAAAAGCCATTTTTCGAAATCGACTTCAAGCTTTTGGGCCATTCCCTGAGCAATAAAATCATGAACCGGCATTTGAATTTCCTTATGAGAAGCTACGAAATGCAAAAAATTAGCTTTTGATTCTAAATCAGCGCTATTATTTAAGTATTTCAACAAATGAATGATTAACCGAACTTCGGTTGCATTTTGAATCATTAATGTTTCTGAAGATAAAAGCGGAATATTTTGTTCTGTCAGATAATTCGCGATTGCTATACCCTGATCTCTTTTTCGGGTCAGAATAACAATGTCTTTATACAAAAAACCTTCGCTAACAACTTTCTGAATTGTATTTAAAGTTGCTAAAACATACAAATCAGACTTTTCTACTACATCTTCTTCGTCTGCAAAATCATTTTTTTCTATTATTGGAAGAAAAGAAATATTGACATAACCACCTTTTTTTGAATTTGAGTTCTGAAAACTATGATTTTCATACAAATCCTTATAATCTTCATTTGAAAACTCTGTCGAAATCAAGCTAAAAAAAGCGTTATTAAAATCAATTACCTCACTATAACTTCTATAATTTGTATCTAAATGTTTAATTTCCTTATCAGGGTTATTAAACGGATTTGTTTCTTTACTCAATTCAATAAACTGCTCTGCTTTTCCACCTCTCCAGCGATAAATAGATTGTTTAGGATCTCCAACAATCATCAAAGTCCCTTTGGCTCCTAAATCATCCATGCCCGAAAGCGAGTTATCAATGAGCGGAATCAGGTTTTGCCATTGCATCTCTGAAGTATCCTGAAATTCATCAATAAAAAAATGACGGTATTTCTCGCCCAAACGCTCATAAATAAATGGCGCCGGCTGATTCTGAATTTCCCGATGAATGATGGCATTAAATTCAGAAATAGATAAAATATTTTGCTCTAATTGAATTTTAGCCAATTCATTACTCACCGTATTCAAAAGAGAAAGCGGTGTTATATTTTTTAGAAACGCTTTATAAAAATCTCTTTTTTCGAAATTCTTATAAATCTTTTCTAAAGTCAGGAGTAGTTCCGGAATTATATTTTCGATTAAAACCCTGTCTTTTGCTGTTTTATTAATCGCAATATCGTCGAACTCATGAAAGGTTTTATTACGGGGATTAAATTTCCCGTCGCGAATACTTTCTAAATGATTTGGAAAGGTACCACGAGAAAATGATTTTAAATCAATTCCGTTTTTATCAATTAAAGAAAGTGCTTCTGCAGCATAACTTTCATTTTCAGATTCTAACTCTTTACAAAGAGCCATCATTTTCTTTTTGATGGCAACAAATTCTTCGATAGACTTATCCTGAAAATGCGAAATTTCATTTCGATTATTTTCATTCAAAACCAATCTGCCTGTTTCAAGAATCTCACGCGAAATATCCCAACTTTTATCATCGTCGGTTTTTTCCATCGTAAAATCGATCAGTAATTTCGTCAGCGTTTCATCCTGTCCGGCCTGTGCTATAATCGCATCAACAGCTTCTACCAGTAAATTTTCCGTATCCAAAGTCACCTCAAAAGTCATGGGCAAATTCAGATCATGTGCAAAGGCCCTAATTACTTTATGCGTAAATTTATCAATTGTTGAAATATCAAAAGCAGCATAATTATGAATAAGATGCTTAATTATATTTTGAGATTTTATTTTTATTTTAATGATCGAAAGCCCAGTATCTCTGGACAAATCTTCCATCAAATCTATTGCCTTTTCAGAAGGCTCTTCCTTTGCAAATTCAGACAAACTTCCCACAATACGACTTTTCATTTCATGAACCGCTTTGTTGGTAAAGGTTATGGCAAGAATATTTCGATAAGCATCGTTTTTAGGAGAGGAAAGAATAATTTTAAGATATTCCTTCACCAAAGTATAAGTCTTTCCTGAACCGGCAGATGCATCATAAATAGAAAAAGACGGACTTTGCATAAGTTCAGTTTTTATAATGTAAAAATAGCACAATAAATATTAAATCCCAATATGGTAAAATTTTCAAATTTCAAAAATAAAAATTCCAAAGTCCAATGCCTGATGCTTTTTATCGCACAGAACATTGGAATTTGGAATTTATTCGTTTAAAATTTTCAGAATAATTATGCGGTTTTAGGGAAAGCTCTTTTATTAAAGAAAAGCAAAATCCCGACTCCTGTAGAAATCGCCATATCGGCAACATTAAAAATAGCATTAAAAAACGAAACCTGTTCGCCTCCCCAAACAGGAAACCATGCCGGCAAAGTTCCTTTCCAGATAGGAAAGTAAAACATATCAACCACTAAACCATGAAACCATGTTCCGTAAGGTTCCGGTGAGAACAATGTAGCCAGATTACCATGACTGTCATCAAAGATAACTCCGTAAAATACAGAATCGATTATATTTCCAGCTGCTCCAGCAAAAATTAATGCAATTGCAACGATCAGATACGCAGAGTGACGTTTCTTAATCGAATCAGATAACCAATACGCAATTCCGAATACAGCGAAGATCCTAAAAATAGTCAAAATTAATTTTCCGTATTGCCCTGGTATTTTGGTTCCCCAGGCCATTCCTTCATTTTCTATGAAGTGAATTCTGAACCAGTCAAAAACCACCACTTCATCACCTAAAACAAAGTTGGTTTTTACATATATTTTTGAAAGCTGATCAACAATTAAAACTAAGAATATAAGGAAATACGCTTTTCGTAATGACATTTTATTAAATTTTGATGGGCAAAAGTAACAATTTAATCAAAAAAAACGCTCCAAAAGGAGCGTTAATTCATTTCTAACACCAACCTTAGTGTGTTAAATTATTTTTTACTCAATACTATGAGGTCTATTTTTTAATATTTGGCTGCACAGGCGTCTTTGGTGTATCACTAAAAAATTCAGAAATAGATTTAAGCAAACCTTTGCCTTCTTTTCCGGCAGTTGCTTTTTTCGCCTCAGCCTTTTTTACATCGGCTTTAAATTTAATACGAATTTTTTCAAATTCTTTCATTCTATGCTCAACATCAGAGTTTACATCTTTGAATTTCAATACTTTAGCCATTGTGTAAGTTTTTTATGTTAAATAAATAAAATTATTAATGATTTGGTATTACAATGATACATAATTTAATTTATATTTGTTAGTAAAAATTAACACTTGTTTAGATCAAAACCCAACATTTTCTACCAATACACATCAAAATGAATTAATTTTAACAATTCCCCCAAATCTTACAAAATATGAATGAAATTACATCTACTCTAAACGACTTCCTGGTTAATACTAAATCCTCAGCTGCATTAATTCTAAACGGCAAAGGAAAACTCATCACATCTCTTCATTTGGATTATGCTGACAGCGTTGCGGCAATGAGCGCTGCTATTTTATCAATGAGCGAAAAATTTTTAATTGATCTGGACAAAGGTGTCTTAAAACAACTCTTCTTAAAAACTTCTGAAGGAGTTGTTATTGGAAACAAAATAAGCGGCACCAATTTTATAATCGCATTCTCTAAAGACGGAAGCAACCTGGGTTTATTAATGCGATCTACCGACGAAGTTGCCTCAGAATTAAGTAAGAATTCCCTATTAAAATAACATAAATCTATTCACCCAACAAACCCACCTAAATTATGAGTAACGACTTTTTAAATGTGTTTTTAAATGAAATGAAAACCAACGTAAATGGCTTTATAGCCGTGGCTGTGACCGAAATTGAATCAGGATTAAGCTTTGGAAACCTAACAATAGATCCAGCTTTTGATCCGGAACTGGCAGCTGCTTACAACCTTGAAGTTGTAAAAGCAAAATTAAGCGCTGTAAAAGCTTTAAATTTAAATCAGGATATCGAAGATATTTTGATTACGCTTTCGAATCAAATTCACATTATCGACATTTCTCCTAACAAAAAATTCATGATTTACCTTGCAGCAGATTCGAACAAGGCAAATTTAGGAATGACAAGAGCTGTTTTAAGAAAACACAAATTAGAGCTGGAAAAAAACTTAGCTTAGTCTTAAGTTTTATTTTTTTAATTAGAACTATCCCTAATCCAGATAGTTCTAATTAAAAAATATATTATCGGTGCCCCAAATCGCATACTTCTTTCCTTCTTACAAAAGATCGAATTATAATTTCAATTATTCTTTTCGAATTATAATTAAATTCTTTCAAAAGCCCAATAACGGCATCAGTCTCATTTTACACAAAAGATTAAACAAAAAAAAACGCCCCTAAAAGGAGCGCTTATTTTCGTTAGATATTTGTTTATCGCTGCAAGTTCTTCGCCTCGATACTCATTGTTGCATGAGGAACGATTTTAAGCCTTTCCTTACCAATTAACTTACCTGTTACTTTACAAATACCATAAGTTTTATTTTCAACACGGAATAGTGCGTTTTTTAGATCGCGTATAAACTTTTCCTGTCTGATAGCCAACTGTGAGTTTGCTTCTTTAGACATTGTTTCGCTTCCTTCTTCAAACGCTTTAAAGGTTGGAGAAGTATCATCTGTTCCGTTATTCAAATCATTCATATAAGCACTTTTTATTAAATCCAGGTCGGCTTGTGCTTTTTGTATTTTATTTTGAATTATTTCTTTGAACTCCGCTAAATCAGCGTCAGAGTATCTTGTAATTTCATCTATCATTTTATATTTATTTTGAAATTAATATCATTGTTTTTATATCATCAAATTCAATTTCTGTGCCGTTTTCTAAAACATCCACAAAAACCAAGTTATCTGTTAGTGTCTCAGACTTAATATAGTCTTCATTTTTCAGAATTGCTTCTTCTAAAATACCGTTTCTTTTTATTTGAACTTTAATTTTATCAGTAACTTCAAATCCAGAATCTTTACGGATATTTTGAATTCTGTTTACCAACTCTCTTGCGATACCTTCGTTTTTCAGTTCGTCAGAGATTGTAATATCAAGCGCAACTGTTATTCCGTTTGAGTTTGCAACCAACCAGCCTTCAATATCCTGAGATGTTATTTCGACATCTTCTAGTGATAAAGTTACATTATTTCCAGCAATAACAATATCCAGCGTGCCTTGCTTGTCTAACTGGTTGATCTGATCTGCTGAAAAAGATTGTATTTCTTTGGAAATCAGACCCATATCTTTACCAAAACGTGGTCCTAACGCTTTAAAATTAGGCTTAATTTGTTTTACCAGTATATCTGAATCATCCTCTAAAAGTATGATTTCCTTCACGTTTACCTCAGCTTTTACCAGCTCGGAAATTGCCAGAATTTCAGCTCTCTGGTTCTCGTCAAGCACCGGAATCATTACCTTTTGCAATGGTTGACGCACTTTAATCATTTCCTTTTTACGAAGCGATAAAACCAAAGACGAGATGGTTTGCGCCTTCTGCATTTTGCTTTCCAACGTTTTATTAACAAAGTTTTCGACAAATTTTGGAAACTCAGCCAAGTGAACACTGCTATATTGCTCACTTTTTGTTGAATTTGTCAAATCTCGATATAATTTATCCATGAAAAAAGGAGCAATTGGAGCACTTAACTTACTGATCGTTAACAGGCAAGTATAAAGCGTTTGATAAGCTGCGATTTTATCATGAGCATATTCGCCTTTCCAGAAGCGACGACGACATAAACGAACGTACCAGTTACTTAAGTTTTCCTGGACAAAGTCAGAAATAGCTCTTGCAGCTTTTGTAGGCTCGTAATCTTCATAGCATTCATCAACAAATTTTATTAATGTATGCAATTCAGACATAATCCACTGGTCTATCTCCGGTCTTTCGTTTAACGGAATTTCTGCCTCTTCATATTTAAATCCATCGATATTCGCATATAATGAAAAGAACGAATAGGTATTATATAAAGTTCCGAAGAATTTTCGGCGAACCTCAGCAATTCCTTCAAGATCAAATTTTAAGTTATCCCAAGGATTTGCATTCATAATCATGTACCAACGTGTAGCATCAGGACCGTATTCTTCTATGGTTTTAAAAGGATCAATAGTGTTCCCTTTACTTTTTGACATTTTTATTCCATTTTTGTCTAAAACCAAACCATTTGAAACTACGTTTTTATACGCTACTTTATCAAAAACCAATGTTCCGATCGCGTGCAGGGTATAAAACCATCCACGTGTCTGATCTACACCTTCGGCAATAAAATCAGCAGGAAAGTCTTTATTCTCGTCGATTTTGTCTTTATTTTCAAAAGGATAATGCCATTGCGCATACGGCATCGCTCCTGAATCAAACCAAACATCAATTAAATCGCTCTCGCGTTTCATTGGCTGGCCTGAAGCCGAAACTAAAGTAATCTGATCGACTACATTTTTGTGTAAATCGATTAAATCATAGTTGGACTCTGCCATATTTCCGATTTCAAAACCTTTAAACGGATTTTCTTTTTGAAAACCTGCTTCGATAGATTTTTCGATGGCATTGTACAATTCTTCTACAGAACCAATAAGAACTTCTTCTTTTTTGTCTTCAGTTCTCCAAATTGGCAACGGAATACCCCAATATCTAGAACGAGATAAGTTCCAGTCGTTGGCATTTTTCAGCCAGTTACCAAAACGTCCTTCACCAGTAGACTTAGGCTTCCAATTGATAGTTTCGTTCAGGTCGAACATTCTATCTTTTACATCGGTTACTTTTATGAACCAGGAGTCTAATGGATAATATAATAACGGCTCATCAGTTCTCCAGCTGTGTGGATAACTGTGCACGTATTTTTCAACCTTAAAGGCTTTATTTTCTTCTTTTAATCGAATAGCAATTTCAACATCAACAGAACGCTCTGGCGCTTGTCCCGCATCATAATATTCGTTTTTCACGTATTTACCAGCCAATTCCCCCAAATGTGAAGTAAATTTTCCTTGTAAATCTACTAATGGAACTGCATTTCCTTCTTCATCCAGAACCAACATTGGTGGTACTTCCGGCTTAGCTTCTTTTGCTACTTTAGCATCATCGGCACCAAAAGTCGGCGCTGTATGCACAACTCCTGTTCCGTCTTCGGTAGTTACGAAATCTCCGGCAATTACTCTAAATGCATTTTCAGCATTTTGGTATGGCAATACATATGGCAATAATTGCTCGTAACGAATTTCTACTAAATCAGCACCTTTTGCTTCTGCTAAAACTCTGTAAGGAAGTTTTTTATCTCCTTCTTTTACATTATCAAAATCAGCATCTTCTTCGCTTAAGAAAAATCCTTTCCCGAATTGTTTTCCAACTAAATTCTTAGCCAAAACAACATTAATTGGCTCAAAAGTATACTGATTGAAAGTTTTTACTAAAACATAGTCGATTTTTGGCCCCACTGTCAAAGCAGTATTCGATGGCAATGTCCATGGCGTTGTGGTCCATGCCAAGATGTGAACATCTCCAAAACCTTGTAAAAATGAAGGCAATGTTTCAGGCAATGTTTTGAACTGTGCTACAATCGTAGTATCCGTAACATCTCTATAAGCTCCAGGCTGATTTACTTCGTGAGAAGACAATCCTGTTCCGGCTTTTGGAGAATAAGGTTGAATGGTATATCCTTTGTACAACAAACCTTTATCGTAGATTTGTTTCAAAAGCCACCAGACAGACTCCATATATTTGGGTTTATAAGTTACATACGGATCTTCCATATCTACCCAATATCCCATTTTTTCAGTCAGGTCATTCCATACATCGGTATAACGCATTACGGTTTTTTTACACGCTTCGTTATATTCTTCGATAGAAATGGTTTTACCAATATCTTCTTTTGTAATTCCAAGTTCTTTTTCGGTACCTAATTCTACAGGTAATCCGTGTGTATCCCATCCGGCTTTTCTTTTTACCTGAAAACCTTTTTGAGTTTTATATCTGCAAAAAATATCTTTAATCGCACGTGCCATCACGTGGTGAATTCCCGGTAAACCATTTGCTGAAGGCGGACCTTCAAAAAATACGTAAGGCTCAGCACCTTCGCGAGTTGTTACGCTCTTTTCAAATATATTTTCTTTCTTCCAAAAATCAAGTACTTCTGACGCTACTGTTGGCAAGTCAAGTCCTTTGTATTCAGTAAATTTTGTGCTCATTTTATCCTTTTCTTAAACGAGGTGCGAAAGTAAGGAATTTTGGATTATTGACCATCAATTTCTTGAAATTTCACAAACTTTTGTTGAGATTATAGATACAAAAACAAAAGAATTGATTAGTTTCCGGTACTAAACTCAAAAAATGGAGTCAATAAACCAAAAACCAACCAATTCTAATAATTCTTTTTTATGCGGATAAAAGACTATTTAAATCCTCCGAAATAGACTTCTTTCATAAAAATTCGATTTCCAAAAACAGGATTTACTTCTACTTTTTCGCGTACTTCCTGATAAAAGGTTTCTCCGTTAAAATCTTCGATTTCATAATTTATCTTATGCGGAATTTTTCCTGAATTCAATGTCGAAACGGGACGATAATCCCCAAAAAGTTTTCTTTCAAAAAAACTCTTATTACCATTATCAAATTCTGTTTTTTCAGTAGAAACGATATTAAAATTTTCTTTATCAATAAAAACATGATAATCTGTTTTAGGAATTGTTCTGTTTCCTGAACTTAACGTTTTTTCAAAATAATTTAAGTGATAACACAATCTTCCCTCATACATTTCATCTTCCAGAACTTCAAAATTATTCCATAAATCAAGTCTTAAATCTGTCAGGAAATTTATTAAATCTACATTTTTAGATAAATTGCCGTAATCGTAAGCGGTAAGTTTTGCCCATTTTGCATTTACACCACTTTCGCGATCGTCATGACTCCATGCTTCGGCTCCATTCACGATTTCATAATAGCTTTCGGGCATTTTTTTTCTAAGAAGATAATTTGAGTTTGTTGCCCATTTTTCTTCTGTTTGAGGCACTTTATTACCTTCTATCGAAAGCTTGGAAAACAAATGTGCTTTTTCGACTTTTTTTAAGGCCTGGCTTCCACCTAAATTATCTACTATTTTGGCGAGTAAATTTGCATTGAGCTGATATGGTATCGAATCGAGCAAATTATATCGTTGCGTTTTAGCCTTTTCTAAATTTGCTTCACGATTCGCTTTTTCGATTTCCCACTCTGCATCCTGCTGTTGTATTTTTTCAAAGAAAGCCAATCTTTTTTCTTCTTTTTCTTCGGCAATTTTAAGTCCTAATTTTTTTAGATCTGCAAAACGGGTTGTATGGCTTCTTATTTTTTTATCAACAAAATTGGCATTGTTTACTCTTTTTACAATAGCCGAACCTCGCGAATCCTGCTTGTCGTTTTCAATTAGCAAATTGGCGTATTGCAAAGCTTTTTCTTTATTTTCAAGTAATAAATACGTTTCGGCTAAGTTGTTGGTTACAATAAACCGTATATTTTCGTTTAGCGGCGAAGGCGGATATTTGACTAACAAGCTTTCCAGATATTGTAAATGTGGCACTAGTAATTTCTCATCTAAGCCTTTTTCGAGCGTTACTTTTTCTAATTGCGCTGTAATTTCATTCTCAAAATCCAGCATTTGTTTGTACTCAGAATGACCTTTCGAAGTTACAAATTCAAATCTTTCTTTTGATTCACCAGTTGAATATCCAAATTTATAATTTAAAAACTCCTGGATCCTGATTGCTGCCTTAAAAATAACATTATCAAACCCAAGTCCCACATCACTGTAATCGGAATCTTTTACTGCAGCTTTTACTTTTTTATCCTGATCTGAAGCTGCAATTTTCATAGCTCCCAAACTATTCCCTACAGTTATTGAATACGATTCCGAACCTCCAAAATCCTTGGTCAATAAAATTTTATCTCCATATTTGACATCTAGTTTTACATTCGTTATATAATTAGAATGTGTACCATAAGTCCATTTATTTTCTTTTTTATTGAATGTACTATCTACTTGCGTATCTGTATACCTGGGCAAGGCAAAAGTCACGTAAATTTTAAGCTTCCCGTTTTCCGGATCTTTTATATATCCTTTAATATCAAAAAAGTGTTTCTTTAAATTAGACTCTTCTTCCTGCAAAGATTTATCCATTTGATAAAAAGTGGTTTGCGTCAGCACATTATCCAGAACAGGAAATTCTGAATATTGAATAACCGGAATATAAAATTTCTTTTTTTTCGAACTTATTTTTTCTTGTGCCTGAATTGAACCAATTACAAGCACAGCAATGAAGAGTAATGTTTTTTTCATAGGCAAAAAAAAAGCCACCAGAAATAAATTCTGATGGCTTAAAGTTTTTATTGAGTTTATTTTTTATTGAAGATTTGAATAGATTTATCAGACACATAAAAAATGTTTTGTGTCGCAGGATCTACTTCATAAACTGGTTTATTGTTATTGAAAATAATTTTATCAACTTCAACTCCATCCACTTTACTCACTTTTACAAGAATTTTTTCTCCAGAATCTGCTTTTGCAAAAATATAAGAGAAGTCTCTATTTTGTTTCATTGCATTAAAACGAGAGTTAAATTTAGCTGCTACTATACCAAGAGCTGCTGACCCGGCTGCATAAGCTTTTGCCTGATCTTTATTTGTCTGATCTCCTTTTGCAACTGCGGTTCTCATGTTCCCGTCAGAATCACGATATGTCATAGTTATGTCAGCACCTTTAACTGAACTTACTGCCGAACCAACACCTAAACCAATACTTCCAGCAATTGCAGCACTTTTTAGAAGACGTCTTGTTCCTTCTCCAGGCTGTGAATAAGTAAGGTGATATTTAACTGTACCATCCATATTAACCCCCATTACTTCAAGCGGTCCTGAAAGCACAACTCCCCAAGGAAATAATTCAATACTATTTAATTCTTTCTCTTTTTTGATATTTACTTTAGCAAATGGTTCTGGCTTATCGCTAATGCTTGGATCAAATTTGTACAATTTCTCATCATTATACACTAAGTAAGAGTTTGTAGCTTCGTCGTAAGTTGGTAAAACCGGACGATCTTTTTCAAACTTAATATTACGTTTCCATAATTTAACTCCTGTTTTATAATCTACCATGTTTCCGTAAGTTCCTGTAAGGTACATTACTTTTTCACCTACTTTTCCTAAATAATAGATTGGATCTTCTTTATCATCAGAAATTTCAATGAATTTTTTCCAAAGCTTTTCTCCGTCTTTGTTGATTAGCATCATTTCATTTTCTGCAACATATAAGAAATCCTGATCGATTGGAATTACTCTTTTCAAACCATCACCACGAGCATCTTTTTTCCAGATTTTTTCTCCTGTATTTAGGTCAAAAAAGTTAAAGCCACTATAATGAGCAATTAATAATTTTGTACCCCAATCTTCTAAATAAACAACACGTTTTGTTTTAATAGATTCTTTCCAGATACTTTTTCCGTTTTCTGTATTCAAAACATTCAAATATTCTTTGGCTGCAAACAGACCTTTACTGTTTACAACTACGATATTTTTATCATTTTGAGTTAAAAAGAATCTTGAATAATCTTCCTCGGCTTTCCAGTTTAATTTTCCTGAATTTCTGTCAAAAGAATATAATTTTCCGTACAACAAATAATAAATCACTGATCCGTGTACTGTAGCTTTATTGGTATTTGCAGACTCTTTTAATGAAAAACTAAATAAAGATTTCGCTTTATCTACAGTAGTATTCCATTTTAATTCTCCTGTTTTCATATCCAATAAAGCAATTGCCATATCTCCGTCTTTTTTCAGAGTAAGCAAATACTCATCTGTTTCAGGAATAAAATCTGACTGCATTACCCAGAAAGATTCTTTAGACGAGTTATAAACCACTTTACCACTATCGGTATTAATGATAATATACTTACTATTGATGTAAGCCTCTACATAAGGACTTCCCGGAACACTAGACAAATCACTTTTTTCTTTAAAAAGTTTTCCAAAATCAGGATCAGTCAGGATATCACCCGCTGAAGTTGATCCAAAATCATCTTTTGTTAATGTCCAGACAATTTTTTTCGTTTCCGGATCAAGGCCTTTTACAGTTCCGCCTTCTTTAAAAACAACAATTCCTGTTATTTCGTTTTGAACCATGTCCTTGACACTGTTCTCTGTAGTGATTATTTCGTCATATTTTCTTTGGGCAGTTGCCGAAAAAGCAACTAAGAAAACCAAAATAATCGAAAAAGTAATTTTCTTCATAGTAGTTTTTTTCTTTAAAAAAATTAATTATTATACTGGGGTTTTTGTTAGTGAATTAACTTATTAAAACAATAATTATGAAAATTTTAATAAAAATTCACTGCGCAAATATATAAAAATAGCATTCAGTTTAAGAAAAAATTTCTTTCAGAATATCGAGTGATTTTGGCTTTTTAAAACCGTCTAAATGGAAGCTGTAATAATCGATCAGAATCTTCAATAAAACCTGTCTTTCAACGACATGAAAAACTTTTTGAGTGTTATCAAACTTCAGATCAATCAGTTTTTTAAAGAGGCTGGTTTCCTGTTCTGTAAGCGCACTCAAACCATGAAAAAGAGTAAAGACACCATCATTCATTTCGAAGTAAGGCAAATCGATCTCAGACACATCAGGATAAAAACCTAAATATTTTGTAATTTCCAAAAGTAAAATCAAATGAAAATTAGAAATTTCATCATGATGATCCAGCCAGGTCAAGGCCGTTTCCAGGAAAACAAAAAGCGATTCGTTTTTTTCTTCTTCCTGAATCGAGTAATGAAGCATCTCAGACAAAAACATGACCATAGTACTTTTTATGATATCTGTATGAATGCTCTGAAAAGGAACTGCTGTTTTTATTTCTTTGAAATTTTCTAAAGTTCCTTTGTTTTTATGCACAGCTTCGATTTCGAGAATCGACAAGGGCTGAAAATAAGCAATTTTCTGACTGGCTTTCCGGCTCGAAAAAGCATCGCGCACAAAATAAGATTTCAGGCCGTTTGAAAGCGTAAAACATTTTACAATCAAACTTTTTTCCTGAAATTTTAGCGAGGAGATTACTATTGCTTTGGTTTTGACTAGCAAAATTAGATTATTAGACTGTTAGACTTCTTAGACTGTTAGATTTCTCGGATCCTTAGACTTCTTAGATTCTTAGAACACAAAAAACTTTTTTCTAATGATCTAACTTTCTAATAATCTGAGAAATCCAATTACCTAATTATCATTACTTTTTTAACTTTTGTTTCGCCGCCATCCTGGGCTGAAATAAAGATCATATAAACTCCGGAGGCAACTTTATAGTTTCCAAAAGCAGTTGTATCCCATTCTATCGTTCCACCTGTAGAAGTGGTTTCGTATACTAAATTGCCTTCGATATCGGTAATCTTTATATTGGCTTTATCAATTAATCCTGCAACTTTTACTGTTCCCGAATAATTGGGACGAACGGGATTAGGATAAACATAAGCATTATTTAAATCTTCATTGGCCTCGGTTGCAATTCCTTTAAAAGAAACCATACCTTTATCTGTTGCAATAAACACTTCGCCGGTTGCACTATTAATTTTAATATCATTAATAACATTACTTGGCAAAGGCGAATTATTAATTGTAAAATGATATTTGGTTTCCTGACCATTTGGCGAAACCATAAAAACGCCGGAATCTCCCGTTCCAATCCATTTATTATTGGCTCCGTCTACTACAATTACATTTATAAATTGCTCGTATAATAATTCCTGCGCCAGATTATCGTCCATTATAATAATGGGATTTGCTTTTAGCTGGCTTTCGGTCTGAAAACTACTCACATTCGACAAAACCCTTAATCCTTTTATTGTCCCAATCCAGAGTTGCCCTTTGGCATCAACAGCAACAGATCGAACATCGCCACTTGGCAAGTTTCCGGCATCTGATCCTAAAGTTATTTTCTTGAATGTATTACTGCTTTCATTAAAACCAATTACACCTTCTCTATTCGTAGAGATCCATTTTGTATTGTTTTTATCAATAACAATATTGGCATAACTGGCAAGCTCGGCATTATCGAGAATCGTAGCCGTTGAATAACTTTGCCATTGTCCGTTTGTTTTTAGAACCTTTAGACCATTTTTTATCCTGCTGTTGGTGATCCAGAGATTTCCTGATTTATCAAAAGCCGTCCCGTTAATACGAACATCTATATAATTAGGTCCTTCGGTTGTAATACTTTCCAGACCGCTGTTTTTTTCATTATACAACATTGTAGGCACGTCCTGCTCAATCTTTAATAAACCCGAAAAGAACGAACTTGCATAAACTTGTTTATCATTGTTGGGATTTACAATAATACGGGTCATTGATTTGGCATTCAGAACATCTTCATAAGGCAAATTAAGCCAGCCAGAAGTATTGTACCTACTTATCCCATAACTATCTAATGGATACGGATTATAAGATGAAGTATAATCACCATATACTGCCCAAAGCACATTTGGCGCTACATCGAGCGAAAAAATATTATTTCGTGTTGGACCTGCCGGTGTATTACTCTCGAAAGCTGATGCATTTGAGAGTGTTGACGAAAACAATCCTTTTTCTTTTGTTCCGATGTACAACAAATCACCAATAGCCGTGGCACAAGTAAAACTTAATGTATTGTCTAAAACCTGAGTATTTGCAATCTGACGATCCAAAACCATTTGATTTGAATAAACAAAAACCGTATTTGGTGTGGTAACAAATAGTTTATGATTGACCGCGCGCATATCTGTAGACGGTTGCGGAAGCTGCGAAAAGCCAATAAATGTGTTTGAATTATAACGATGGATATATCCGCCGGAATTAATAGCGATAAGTGTTGTATCTAATGTTTCTACGCTTGACCAATCTCCTGAATTTACTAAAATCCACTGATTAAAATCGATCAGGTTGGCATTGGTACTATTGGCTTTTCGGATTCCGTTTGCAGTCGCTGCAAAAATAAACCCGTCGAAATAAGCAGTTTGTCTTACTTTGATTTCTGCACCATTATCTCCAATAAAATAGGTGTCTCCAAATTGCGATGTCGTTAAATTAAATTGCACGATTCCAAAATCACATGAGACATAAACTAAACCGTTATGTTCCATAAAATGATTGATTTTTTTAAGGTTTGCCGGCAATTGTTTATTGACTATATCAACAACTTTCAAAATACTTCCATCTTTTTCGTTGACTACGATCATCAAACCATTCTCGTAACCGATTATCGTTTTTTTGAATCCTTCGCTATGGTATAAAGCTGAAATTGTCTGTCCCGAAAGTCCATCAACTGTAGTGGTTGTTTTGATTATATTTGTGGCCGTATTTTTTGAAAATAATGCATTCTCTGAAGCGGCATAAAAAGCTGTTGGAGCTTCTGAAATATCTTTTATTTCGTTAAACGAAAAATAACTTTGCCATGACAATTTGTTCTGCGCAAAACTAAATTGAAACAACAGTAAAAACAAAACATACAGAAAGCTTCTCTTCATTATTTTAAGATATTCGGATAGACAAATATACTACAAACGAAAGTATTTGATTTTTGTTCTTCAGAAATAAAAAATGCCTCCAGTCATCTTTTAAAAAGACAAATGAAGGCATCTTACAATTGTAATTAAAACTTATACTACACCCTGAGCAAGCATAGCATCGGCTACTTTAACAAATCCAGCAATGTTAGCTCCTTTTACGTAGTCTACATAACCTGATTTATCTGAACCATATTTTACACATGAGGCATGAATTGCCAACATGATTTCTTTTAATCTTTGATCAACTTTTTCAGAACTCCAGCTTAAGCGCAATGAGTTTTGCGACATTTCAAGACCAGAAGTTGCAACACCTCCGGCATTGGAAGCTTTTCCCGGAGCAAATAAAATTTTAGCATTCAAAAATGCAGTAACTGCTTCAGGAGTAGAGGGCATATTGGCACCTTCTGCAACAACAAAACATCCGTTTGCCACTAAAACTTTTGCTTCTTCGCCGTCTAATTCGTTTTGAGTTGCACATGGTAATGCTACATCACATTTTACTTCCCAAGGACGTTTTCCCTCAACATATTTTGCATTAGGGTATTTCTTAACGTACTCGCTGATTCTGCCTCTTAAATCATTTTTTAGCTCCATTACAAAAGCTAGTTTATCTGAATCGATTCCGTCTGCATCATATATATATCCGTTAGAATCAGAAAGTGTAACTACTTTTGCTCCTAATTCGTTGGCTTTTTCTACGGCATATTGCGAAACATTTCCTGAACCTGAAATAACAACCGTTTTGCCTTTAAAACTATCGCCTTTTGTAGCCAGCATACTTTGAGCAAAATAAACGGTTCCGTAGCCTGTAGCCTCAGGACGTATTAGCGAACCTCCAAACTGAATTCCTTTTCCGGTTAATACTCCTGTGAACTCGTTTCTTAGTCTTTTATACTGTCCAAACATATAACCAATTTCGCGGCCACCTACTCCAATATCTCCCGCAGGAACATCAGTATCAGCACCAATATGTTTAGAAAGTTCTGTCATAAAACTTTGGCAAAACTTCATAATTTCATTATCGGATTTTCCTTTTGGATCAAAATCAGAGCCTCCTTTTCCACCGCCCATTGGCAATGTTGTTAAACTATTTTTGAAAGTTTGCTCGAAAGCCAGAAATTTCAAAATGCTTAAATTTACTGAAGGGTGAAAACGTAAACCACCTTTGTATGGCCCTATGGCAGAATTCATTTGAATTCTATATCCTCTATTTACCTGAATTTCGCCTTTGTCGTTTAGCCAGTTTACTCTGAACATGATAACACGTTCCGGTTCAACCATACGCTCTAAAAGCATTTTGTTTTGATATTTTTTATTTTCTTCAATAAAAGGAATTACTGTTTCGGCAACTTCTAAAACTGCTTGTAAAAACTCTGATTCATTCGGGTTTTTTTCGCTAACCGAATCCATAAAAGCGGCAATACTTTGTGACATGATTATTAGATTATTAACATTTAAGAAAACGTTTTCGCTATTCCAGACAAAGGTAATTGAAATTGATAGTTGTTAAATATTTTTTTAAGTATCAATTAGAACTTTTGTCTATAATATAGGCAAAACTGAAATAACTTATTTCAGGTTTGCTAATTTACAGTAATTTATTACTGATATATTTATTATTTTAATATTTTTAATAAAAATTCATCAATACACCTTTTTATACTTTTTTGTTAATGTTGTTTTTATATATTTGCCAAGATTTGAAAGCCCAAAAACATGCCCAAACCTATAATAATCACACTATTTGCCTTCTTTGGAATCGCTACTATAGCAAATGCGCAATCTAAACTTGCACAAGAAGTAGGAATAATATTCGGCCCGTCAACTTTTCAATCTGATTTTGGTCAAAGAAATAATTTTGACACTAATATTGGAAATACAGGGTTTGGAATAGGGATTGTTCATTTTATAAACTTTTCTGCAGCAAATAATAGGGAAACTTTTTTTTCAGAACATTTTAAAGTAAGGTCTGAACTATCTTTCAACCAAACCAAACTGGAACATTTTGGTGACTGGGTTGACAGAGAAAAAAAGAAAAACCTTGTACAGCATCTTAGAGCAATGCATGGCACCTCGACACTGGTAAATCTTGGAGCTCAATTAGAATTCTCTTTTATAAAAATTCATGATTTCGAAAATTCAGTAGGTAGTTTTAGCCCTTATATAAGTTTAGGTTTCCAGGTGAGTTATTACAAAACCAAAGTCGAATCAAGACTAGGCGCTTTAGGACTTCCTCTAACAACCTATCCAAAATACCTAACCCCTTCTGATGGACGTCAGTTTGGTTTTTCTAACGAAAATGGTTTGGTTTTATCAGGAACAGCAGGTGTTGGTGTACATTACAAACTAACCACAATGAGCGATTTAATGTTTGAAGTGCGTTATCAGGGTTACGCTTCTGACTGGGTCGATGGCTTAAATCCAAATAAAGATATTTACAAAGAAAACAAATCAAACGATTCACAAGTTTGGTTCAACGCAGGATACATTTACTATTTAGAATTTTAAATAAATTATAAAATAAAAAAAATCCCAAATTCCAAAAATCATTACGATTGGAATTTGGGATTTTTTTTATTTATGATATAACTCTGTTTATGCCAAAGCCTGTTCAATATCTGCAATTAAGTCTTCGGCATCTTCAATACCAACACTCAATCGAACCAGGTCATCAGTAATACCTACTTCTGCTCTTTTATCTGCCGGAATCGAAGCGTGTGTCATCAAAGCCGGATGATTGGCCAACGATTCAACTCCACCTAAAGATTCTGCCAGGGTAAAAACTTTTAGTTTTTCTAAAAATGCAATAGAATCTTCTTTTTTACCCGATTTAAAAGTAAACGATACCATTCCGCCAAAAGCTTTCATTTGCTTTTTAGCAATTTCGTGATACGGATGACTTTTTAATCCCGGGTAATAAACGGTATTTATCTTTGGGTGATTGCTTAAATACGCTACTACTTTTTCGCCATTTTCGCAATGTCTCTGCACTCGTAACGAAAGAGTTTTGATTCCTCTTAAAACCAAAAAACTATCCATTGGCCCAAGAGTTGCGCCGGTTGCAAATTGCTGAAAATGCAATTGCTCGCCCAAAGCTTCGTCTTTTACTATTAAAGCTCCGGCAATAACATCAGAGTGTCCTCCTAAATATTTTGTAGCCGAATGCATTACTATATCTGCTCCTAAATCAAGTGGTTTTTGCAAATAAGGCGTTGCAAATGTATTATCAACAGCAAATAAAATATTATTGGCTTTGGTAATTTTTGCTACTTCTTCGATATCAGCCAATTTCATTAACGGATTTGTTGGTGTTTCAACCCAAATCAGCTTGGTATTTTCATTGATTAATGATTTCAGTTTTGCAATATCAGTCATATCGACAAAATGAAATTTAATTCCTGAATCTTTATAAATACGAGAAAACATTCTGTAAGTTCCTCCATATAAATCGTCCATTGCAATAATTTCATCACCCGCTTTAAAAGATCTTAAAATACAATCTGTCGCTGCTAAACCAGATGAAAATGCCAATCCGCGAGTACCATTTTCGATACTGGCCAAAGCATTCTCTAAAGCTGTACGAGTTGGGTTCGATGCTCTGCTATATTCATAATCCGCCAAAGGTTTCCCCGGACTTGTTTGTATAAAAGTGGATGTTTGATATACCGGAGGCATAACAGCTCCTGTACTTGGATCATGATGCTGACCACCATGTATTACTTTTGTATTGAATTTCATATAGTTACAAATTTTAGATGCTTAAACGTGGTACAAATTTACCGTTAAATTTATTTTAATCCTGACACAACTTCTTACCTTTGTATATAATTAACACTTTTTGATATGAAACATTACACTTTTTTAGCCTTTTTGTTCCTGACACTTGCAAGTTGCAACAAAGAGCTTTCATTTGAAAATGAGACATTTGAAAAAGAATCGACTATTCCTTGCGAAAAAGATTGTCCAAAAGTTACTATTGACGTTCCTATTGCGAAAAACATTCCTATTGTAGCAGACAGCATCAACAAAAAAGTTTTTTCGGTCATAAAAGAGATTGTTTATTTTGAAGAAGACCCATCAAAAGCAAATGATTACAAAACTTTAGCAGCCTCCTTTATTACTTCATATGAAGAAATGCACAAAAAATTCCCTGCAGAAACTTTTGGCTGGGAAGGAAAAATAAAAGGGAATGTCGAGTTTGAATCTGATCAGATTATTAATATAAAAATCGATCATTATACTTTTACCGGAGGGGCTCACGGTTATCAGGGCTTTCGATCATTACTGTTTCATCCTAAAACCGGAAAAACCATTTTTACCGATGAAATATTTAAAAACGAAAAAGAGTTTAAGGCTTTCGCCGAAAAAGAGTTCAGAGCTAAATATAAAATTCCGGCAAAAGCAAATATTAACGCAACAGGGTTAATGTTCGAAAACGACAAATTTCAATTGCCTCAGAATATTTTTTATACCAATAACGGCTTGCTTTTATATTATAACTCATACGAAGCTGCTTCGTATGCTGATGGCCCAAAAGAGATTTTGTTCCCGTATGAAAAAGTGAGTAAATATTTGAAGTATCAGTAAATTTTAAATGAGGTGAAATAATTTGGCTAAAGCCATAAATATCTATTCATTATTATCTATTCAAAAAATTGAGATTCTTTATGTTAGACACACTGCTGCGCGTCTCTACGAAAAACCTTTAAACCTCTATTTTGTCCCTTCCTGAAAATCATATTTCATTTTTCTAAGAATTCTCAACGCTTCCTTAAAAGACAAATAAATATTTCCGAATGGTTTCAAAAGCAATTTGACATCAATTAACTTTTGCTTTGCATCATCAAAACCATTTAAATAACAAATCATAAAAGTCGATGGGAGATTCCCGAGATCTTTTAATTCGCGTTCTGACAAAGCAATTCCTTTTTGCAATTTTTGAAGCAATGCCATATTTGCATTATAAATATGATACAGCATTTTTCTGTTGAATTCCGGTGGCTGAAAAAGCATTTCACGGTCAATTTTATAATAACCGTTATCAAAAAAATGGATAGTTTGTTTTTCTAAAGGATAATAGCTCGTTTTGTCATTTAATCCAAGCGGAACATATTCGGTTATCGTAAAACTATCGTCATCATACACAATTGTGACAACATCCTGAGCCGAATAAAAAAGTTTGATTTGTTCGTTGATCAGTTCGATATCGACACGGGACAAAAAGGTTTTATCACGGGATTTATGAGAAACACCAGCCCAGCAAATTACAAACAATTCTTTGAAAACATGGTACTTAGGCGACATGTCTTTGTGCCTGAAATTCATAAAATCAATCACACCGTCAAGCGTATACTGAATACTGTTTCGGGAACTATTTTCGATTCCAATTACAGTTTCAGTATTTTGATAGTTTTTCTCGATTTCACCTTCAACCGGAACAGAATTACTGCCCCGCCTTATAAAAACACTATTCGCAAGTATGGTATGAATTCCTTTTTTGAAATAGGAGATCTTGCTTTTGGGTTTAATAGTAACCAATCCAATTACCTTATCTTTTGGAAGATTAGGAAACGGTACATTTTCGTATTGAATTTTTGGAGGATTTTCCAGAAAAGCGTTAACAAGATTCTGAATCCTGCTATCATCGAAGAAGTCATCACCTACAATTTCGTTATCATGATCCTCAACTCCCACCACGATATAAGAATTATTCGTTGGGTTTGAATTTGATAATGCACAAATGTGTTTAAGGAACTTTCCCTTTCCTTCCCGCGAATGCAGATTCAATTGCCTTTTTTTATCATAAAAACTGCTCTCGTCATTATGGGCGAGTAGATTTTTTATTAAAAGGCGCTTATTAATCATTTTTTTAGATTGTTAGATTTTTAGACTTCTTAGATTATTGGCTTTCAGATTTCTAAATTAATCTAAAGATCTAACTTTCTAAGAAGTCTAACCATCTAATTTTAAATATTTTTCTTTACTATTGTCGACGAAGCTTGCGCCGTACTCATTACAACCAAATCAGCAATATTTACGTGATACGGTCTTGATACCACAAAATGAATAATATCTGCAATATCTTCTGCCTGTAACGGATCAAAGCCTTTATAAACATTAGAAGCTCGTTCTGCATCTCCTTTAAAACGTACTTCGCTAAACTCAGTCGCCACCATTCCCGGGTGAATTGCTCCTACCCTGATACTAAACGGATTCAAATCTATTCGCATTCCGGCTGTAATGGCATCTACTGCATGTTTGGTCCCGCAATATACATTTCCGTTTGGATAAACTTCTTTAGCAGCTGTTGAACCAATGTTGATAATATGTCCCGAATTTTTAGCTGTCATTTTTGGGATCACTGCTTTCGAAACATACAAAAGTCCTTTTACATTAATATCGATCATCGCGTCCCAATCGTCTAAATCTCCGGTTTGAATCGGGTCTAAACCATGTGCATTTCCGGCATTATTGATTAAAACATCAATATCTGAAAATGCATCGGGAAGTGAAGCAATTTTTTCAAGAACATCATTTTTATCACGAACATCAAAAGACAAAGAATACACTTCTGTAAAAACCGAAAGTTCCTTTTCAAGTTCAGCTAAACGTTCTTTACGTCTTCCGCAAAGCACCACTTTATAGTTATTTTTTGCCATTATCTGAGCGGTTGCTTTACCAATTCCGCTTGTGGCTCCAGTAATTAAAACTGTTTTTTTCATTCCCTCTTTGTTATTTAACACATAGAAACACCAGTTATTGCATTACTAAAAAAAGGCGTTTCACTTAGTTTGAATTCACATAGTAATGCAAAAAAATGAAATACTATATCTTACTTTTCAATAATTATAAAACCTATATTTCTATGTGTTTATTTTATTTTGCCACAGATTCAAAAAAATCTTTTTAATCTGTAGTAACAAAACTTCAATCTTTCTTTATCCAATTATCTAAATTCAACTGCATATTGATAGCTGTCCAGGTTTCATTATCCATTTCCCGAACAAATTTTTTATCAGGATTAGTAACAAAACCAATCTTTTCATAGCATTTAATAGCATTCGTATTAAAATCAAAAACATTGAGTTCAACATTTCTCTGCTTACTATTTTCAAGAATAAATCCCAGAAGCAAAGTCACGATTTGTTTTCCAATTCCTTTTCCGCGAAGCGTTTCATCCATAATCAGGATTCTTCCCAGATTTGCAAAGCTGTCTTTAAAACAAATTTCACAATGCCCGATAGTCGCATCATTAGAATTATTTACGACTCTAAAAGCAATCCTGTTTTTATCCGAAAGTGATTTTTCTATCTGTTCTTCGGTTAAGGGAAAAATAAATTCCGGTCCTGCAAACTGCATTAATTCACGAGCACTTTTTATGCTATTCATCAATTGTGGATAAAACTCCTTATCGAATTTTTCTAATCGTATCATTGTAAAATGAAATGTTTAAGCTACTTCTTCGCCTCGGCTTTCTGTCCAGATCGCGAACCAGTCTTCTTTATCCATTTCTAACTCAACGGCTTTCATCAACGATTGAATTCTGGCAATATTTACCGTTCCTGCAATTGGAATAACTGCTGACGGATGTTTTAAAATCCAAGCCAATAAAAGTGTATCAGACCCGAAACCGTATTTTTGAACCAAATCTGCAAGCAGTTTTTTCAAACGACGTGTTTTTTTAGTGTCTTCTCTAAAAACAGTTCCAAGCGGATTCCACGACAACGGACGAATCCCGTGTGTTTGCATATAATCAAAACTGCCGTCTACCATTGGTTCAAAATTCGTTGCCGAAAATTGTACCTGATTGTAGCTCACTTCGGTTTTCTGACGAATTAGTTCCGTTTGAGAACTGGTGAAATTTGAAAGTCCGAAATCGATAATTTTTCCTTCTGCCTTTAATTTTTCAACTGCTTCTGCAATTTCATCAGCCTGCATTAATGGGCTTGGCCTGTGTAATAAAAAAACATCAACATAATCTGTTTTTAGTTTTTTTAACGATTCTTCAACAGACCAGATAATATAATCTTTTGAGTAATCATAATGTTTGATTTTGTTTGGGCGGCTTTCGGCGATCATCTGAATTCCGCATTTGGTAATTAATTGTAATTTCTCTCTCGAGATTTTGCTGTTGTGAAATGCTTTTCCAAAATCAGCTTCTGTGGTATACGATCCGTAAATATCTGCGTGATCAAAAGTTGTAATTTTGTTTTCGATACATAGCTGTATCAGGTTTTCCATTTCTTTAGTTGTAAGGTTTTTATCCCAAACTCCCCAATTCATAGTGCCCGAAATTATAGGCGATAATGCTGTTTTACTCATGGTTTCATTGCGTTATTTTTGGTAATAAATATGCTTTTCTGAAGCATAATCACCAAAGTTCTTAAAAATATAAAAATAGATTCACAATTAGTCCTTAAAATTAGGTCATTGGTCGAAGTTTTAACCATTCTTTAACATCTTACTTCTCAAAAAATATTCAATTTGCACTCTCAAAAGCTACGCATAGAAATCAAGGTTTTAAAAAGGTTTTAAAAATATTTATATGGAAGAAAATACAACGACTTTAGACATTAGAGCGATAAATGAAAAAATTGAAAGAGAAAGTGCTTTTATAGACCTTCTTACAATGGAAATGAACAAAGTTA